>Ga0209099_1001233_pt1 | contig 26532 bp, 26 predicted proteins | sample AD_JPNHW2_MetaG_FD_184430 | JGI IMG/M metagenome (GOLD analysis project Ga0209099, IMG submission 184430) | Active sludge microbial communities of municipal wastewater-treating anaerobic digesters from Japan - AD_JPNHW2_MetaG (SPAdes) (version 2) | ecosystem: Engineered > Bioreactor > Anaerobic... | reverse complement strand
GACATGGCCGTCCGCGACCCCGAGGGCTTCAAGGCCGTCGTCGCCAAGGCCCAGGCCGCCCTCAAGGCCTGAGGAAGTCCGCATGATCAGCGTCGAACAGGTCCACGCTCTCGAGGAACGGGTTGAGAAGGCAGTCGCCTACATCTCGGAACTCAAGCAGGAGAACGCGGGGCTGAGACGCGAGCTCGAAACCGTCCGTCTCGAGGCGGAGAAATCCGCCGCGAGGGCAGCCGAGCTCGAGTCCGCAGCCGAAGCCTTCCGGCGCGATCAGGCGAGCATCGAGGAGGGCATCGTGCACGCCTTGCGCAAGCTCGATGCCTTCGAAGACCTCGTGCTCAAGGCGGGCGAGCGCGCGTCCAGGCCAGAAACCAGGACGCAGGCGTCCGAAGAAGCAGCCCAGCCTGTCCGCGGAACCATGGAATCCCGGACGGGCTCCGCGCCGCAAGTGGCGACGCCCGAGCCAACGACAAGGGCCAAGCCCTCCGCTCCTGTACATTCCGCCGCCGAGCCTGCAATTCCCGGAGGAAGCGGCGAGGCCGAAAGCGACAAGGGCGGCAAGGATATCGACGAACTCAGCCTCGAAGAGCTGGAAGCGGCGACGGCTCCCGATCCGGTTTCCCAGGCCGCCCCTGTGGCTCAGGCCCAGGCCAAGCCGGCCCCCGCCGACTCAAGCCAGCTCGACATCTTCTGAAAGGGGAGGCCATGCCCGTCCAACTCGTGACCATCAAGGTCCTGGGCGCCTCCTTTTCCATCCAGACCGACGAATCCCGTGAATACATGGAGGCCCTCCTCTCCGAGCTCGAGCGCAGGCTCGAGTCCCTGAGTTCGGCCACGAAGGTCTCCGACCCCCTGAAGCTCTCGATCCTCGCCAACATCACCCTCCTCGATGAGCTCGCTGCCCAGAGGAAGCAGGGCGGAAATATCGGCGGCGAGGACCTGGGCAGGCTGGCTGACCGGCTCATAGGCTTGCTCGACGAGGGGCTCGCCGAGGGTGGAAGTCCGGAAGCATGAAATAGGTCCTGCGGGGGGCCTTGATCGCTTCGGGATCCCGGGACTATACTCTTTCGCGATTCAATTGAACGAGGAGCCCGCATGATAATGCCTCTCGAGCAGCTCATTGAGTATGACGGCAATGCCTATGAGCTCACCGTGGCCGTGACCCACCGCGCCTATCAGCTCGCGGTGATCCGCGGGCCCGAGGTCGACAAGAACAACGGGAAAGTCGTCTCCCTTTCAACGCGCCAGGTTTTCGGGAAGCAGGTCGAGTACCGCCTCCTGGACTAGCTCCGCCACCAGCCTCCTCGCCCCGAGGTAGACCGGCCTCCCATATGCCTGTCTTTCTCGGGATGGGAGCCGTGGCATTCCGGGCCCATGGACCATGGTCAGCAACGGATCATCGACGGTTCCCGTCCTCGTCCTCGTAGGCCCCACCGCTTCAGGAAAGACCGATCTCCTCCTCGAGTTTTCGTCGGGCGGAATATCTCCCGGCATCCCTCCCTTTGAAGTCGTCAGCGCGGATTCCATGCAGGCTTACCGCGGCATGGACATCGGGACGGCCAAGCCCGGCCCGGAAGAGCTCCGCAGGTTGCCGCACCGACTCATCGATATCCGCGAGCCAGACGAACAATACACCGTAGGAGATTTCGTGCATCTCGCCGACGAGGCCTGCGCCGGGATCTCGGCCTCTGGCCGCCTCCCCGTCGTCTCGGGCGGCACGGGTTTCTACGTCCGCAATTTCATCTTCGGCCTGCCCTCGTCGCCCGCAGCTTCCCCGGCGCTGCGCGAGGCGGTGGCCCGCGACCTCGAGGCCCTGGGCCCCGAGGCACTTCGCGCCGAACTCGAGGCCGGCGATCCCGAGTCTGCCTCCCGCATCCACGTCAATGATGTCTATCGGCTGACGCGCGCAGTCGAGATCCTGCGCGCGACCGGACGGCCCATGGCCGAGTTCGCCGCTTCCTCCTCGCCCCGCAGCCGCTACCGCTTCCTCCTCGTCGAGCTTTCCCGCCCGCGCGAGGAGCTCTGGCGGCGTATCGACGCGAGGGTGGACGAGATGTTCGCCCGAGGCCTTGCTTCCGAGGTCGCCGAGCTTGCTTCGCGCGGTTACGGGCCGGAAGCTCCGGGCATGAAGGCCATCGGCTACCGGGAATTCTTCGCCAAGGGAATCCGCGGAACGGATTCCCTTGGCGGCGCCGGATACGCCGGAAGCGTATCCGGCGACAGCCCCCGCGGCTGCGAAAACGGGCGGGCAGGCGCTTCGGGTAGCCTCAGGGAGCTCTCCCGGGAGGGCCTTGCGGCCATCTCCGAAGAGATCAAGCTCGACACGAGGCAGTATGCCAAGCGGCAGGAGACCTTTTTCCGCGGACTTCCGGGCCTCGTCAGGCTCGAGGTGGAAGGGCGCGAGGGGATGGCCTCCGCCGCGGTCCGTCTCAGGGAGCTTCTCGCCGCCTTCCTTGGGTGACGGGCGCCGGAAGTCCTCACCCCCATCGACCGGTCGCGCGGAGCCGGTCCGGCCGCTCGACCCCCTTGTTGCCCCCGCGGCCGGCATTGTGCAGCCCTGCCCCTGAAGGCTATACTCCCCCGGAAACCATGCCCATAGACTACAAAAGCGAACTAAATCCCGAACAGTACGAAGCCGTCACGAACATCGACGGGCCCCTCCTCATCATTGCGGGCGCGGGCTCGGGCAAGACGCGGGTCATCACCTACCGTATGGCCTACATGCTCGACCATGGCGTGCCCCAGCACTCCATCCTCGCCCTCACCTTCACGAACAAGGCGGCCCGCGAGATGGCCGGCCGCGTGCGCGAGATCACAAAGAAGAAGCTGCGGGACGTCACCGTCTCCACCTTCCACGCCTTTGGCGTGAAGATCCTCAGGAAGGACATAGGCGTCCTCGGCTACCGGGACAACTTCTCCATCTACGACGAGGCCGACCGCACCCAGCTCATCAAGGACTGCGCCCGCGAGATGGGCTTCCGGATGGAGGCCTTCGACCCCTGGGCAGTGGGCCAGCTCTTCTCGGAGATCCGGACGGGCCAGCGCCCCTGGTCCAAGGCCGATGACGCCTATCGCGGTCTCTACGACGAGTACCGCCGCTCCCTGCGCATCTACAACGCCGTGGACTTCGAGGATCTCATCGTCATGCCCATCGAGATCTTCGACCTCGCGCCCGACGTGCGCGCGCGTTACCGCGAACGCTACCGCTACATCATGATCGACGAGTTCCAGGACACATCCCTTGTCCAGTACAACATGATGAGGCACATCGCGGACGACAACATCTGCGTCGTGGGCGACGACGACCAGTCCATCTACTCCTGGCGGGGCGCGAACTACGAGAACCTCATGCAGTTCGAGAAGGACTTCCCGACGCTCCGCGAGATCAAGCTCGAGCGCAACTACCGCTCCACCTCGACCATCCTCGCGGCGGCCAACGCCGTCATCAAGAACAACACGAACCGCAAGGAGAAGGCCCTCTGGTCTCCCGAAGGCCTCGGCGGCACTCCCATCGAGCTCTACTCGCCCGAGGACGAGATGGCCGAGGCCGAGTTCATCGCGCGCAACATCAAGCGCCTCCGCTTCGAGGAGCACACGCCCTGGGACGAGTTCGGCATCCTCATCAGGACCAACAACCTCACGCGCTGGATCGAGGAGTCCCTCCTCGCGGAGAACGTGCCCTACCGCGTGTCCGGCGGCACCTCCTTCTTCGGCCGCAAGGAGATCAAGGACGTCATCTCCTACCTCCGCGTGGTTGCCAACCCCGACGACGACGTCAACCTCATCCGCATCGTCAACACGCCCCGGCGCGGCATCGGCAAGACCACCCTCGAGAAGCTCGGCAACATAGCGCGGGCCCGCGACTGCTCGCTCAGGACCGTCATGGAGCTCGCGCGGAACGGGGAGCGGCTCGAATCGGTGGCGGTGCAGGAGGACGGCACCGAAGCCGCGGATGCCGAGGGAGGCCTCGCCTTCGGCGGCCTCTCCGAGAAGACGATAGCCGACATCGCGGCCTTCCTCGACCTCGTCGAGTCCTACCGCGAGGAGCTCCTCGGCAAGAAGCGCATCGCGGAGAAGGTGCGGAAGCTCGTGGACCAGGTGGACTACTGGGGTTACCTCGTGGAGGAGAACCGCCAGAACGAGAAGGCCGCGAAGTGGAAGTTCCACAACGTCGAGAGCTTCATACAGATGATCGACCGCTGGGAGAAGGATCCCGACAACCTCTCTCCGGGCCTCTTCGAGTGGCTCAATCGCATATCGCTCATCACGCGCGACGACGCGGACGAGGACGAGGGCGGCAAGGTCAACCTCATGACCATACATGCGGCCAAGGGCCTCGAATTCGAGATCGTCCACATCGCCGGCTGCGAGGACGGCATCATCCCCCACGCGAAGAGCCTGGAGGAGGGCGAGGGCAACCTCGAGGAGGAGCGGCGTCTTTTCTACGTGGCGGTCACACGGGCGCGGCGCAAGCTCTACATCACGAGCGCCCTCCGCCGGCGCAAGCAGAACCAGGTCTCCGACCAGAGGCCGAGCCCCTTCCTGGAGGAGATCCCCTCCCACCTCGTCGAGCACCACGGCGACGAGGAGCTCCCCTCCGACGAGGAGGGCGAGGCCTTCTTTGGCAGGATGGCCACCATGTTCGGCCCTTCCGCGGACGCGGACAGGGAAGGCGGGAAGGCCGCGATCCCGGAGGAGGGCGCGGGCGTCGAGGGCGTCGCGGGCGTCGAAGGCGTCGAGGGCGTCGAGGGCTGAGGCGCAGGGCATTCGCGCTGCAACCCTTTTCCCCCTTACACGTGTCTATCCTTCCGATATAATTACGGACTGCTGCATCTTCCGCCATGGCCCTCGGCCGGCGGAAGGAACGGTAAGCCACGACGAATCGAGGGGTCAAAAGTGTCCGATCTTCCTGCGTTCAGCGTTCCGAGATTCCGCCTCGGTCTCGACCTGCTCATGGATGACTTCAGGGTGCCTTCGATGTACCGGCTCGACAACGCGGCCATCATCATGCCGCCTGTCACCAACGGCGATTCCACATCCCTCTTCCGCCTCTCGGTGGAGATGGACGAGGAGGTCGACCAGGAAAAGCTCCAGACCGCCCTCGACCGGACGGTGAAGCGCTTCCCCTACCTCGCCGTGCAGCTCAAACGCGGCTTCTTCTGGTACAAGCTCGAGCCGGCGGAAAAGCCCATCACGGTGGAAGAGGATCCGCAGAGTCCCTGCCTCGGCCTCGACCCCAACGTCCCGGGCACCTGCCTCATGCGCGTGCGCAGCAAGGGCCGGAGGATCGCCTGCGAGATGTCCCACCTCATGGCCGACGGCCGGGGCGGCATGCGCTTTACGAAGACCCTCGTGGCTGAAGTATAGCCGCCTCTGCGGCCATCCCGCCCTCGAGCGCCATCCCGACGTCTACGACCTCGAGCGCCATCCCGACCCCGAGGAATACGAGGACGCCTACGTCCGCTACTACACGCCTGGCTTGCCCCATCCCGTGATGGGCCGTCCGGCCTTCCGCGTGCCGGGCAGCTACCTGCCGCGGGGCGATTACCGCATCACCACGGGCCACATCCCCCTGGCCTCGGCCCTCCAGCTGGCGCGCTCCCGTGGCGTCACCCTCATGGAGCTCTCCGGTGCCGTCTACCTCGAGGCCCTGCAGTCCATCTGGTTCGACGCCGCGCCCGAGGACCGCATCTACGACCAGATCTCCGTGGAGATTCCCATCGACATGCGGCGCTTCTACTCCACGGCCACCAACCGGAATTTCACCCTCTTCTCGATCGTGGGCGAGGACATGCGGCTCGGCCGGCGGAGTTTCGACGAGATCCTCGAGCGCCTCAAGTACCAGTTCCGCCTCGAGAACGACGAGTCGACCATGGCCCGGCACATCACCAGGAACGTGCACGGCATGCTCCATCCCCTCGTGCGCGCCATCCCCCTGCCGCTCAAGGACCTCGGCGCGAAGATCCTCTTCTTCGTCCTCGGCGAGAAGTACGTCTCGGGCATCGTCACGAACCTCGGCGCCGTGGACCTGCCCAAGGGCGTGGCGGAACACGTTGTGCGCTTCGATCTCGTCCAGCCGCCCTCCCTCACGACCAAGGTGAACCTCGCGGTCCACAGCTATGGCGACGATTTCGTCGTGACGGTCTGCAGCCTCCTCGAGGGCACGGACATGGAGCGGCTCGTGTTCAAACGCTTCGAATCCCTCGGCCTCGAGGTCAGGACGGAGTGCAACCTCTAGCCCGCATTTCTCGCGACGTCAGGCGAGAATGATACAATTAGTGCCGATTGTGATACTCGGCCAAATCCCGCGGAATCGGGCTGATCGTACTGTAAACGCGGGCCATGGCGCCGGGAAGGCCCCGGGGGGCTTTTCCGGCGCCGACCTGAACCTCACAATTAAACGTAAAAACAGGAGACTTCCGGACGACGGCCCTGCGGGATGACGGAAGGCGGCGGGCGTCTGCGGCGTCCCTTCAGGAGCCGAGGCCCCTGTCGCCCTCGACCTTCATCCAGGTGAGCTCGTGGCGGTTGTGCCAGAGGTGGACGACGCGCGAGCCGGGGATGGCGCCGAGGAGGTCGGTGGTCGCGCGGTCGTAGGCCTCACCCTGCATCTTGATGGTGCAGACGAAATTCCGCGCCAGGCCCGACTCGAGCCATCGCTCGATCCATGCGCGGAGTGCCGGCGGGTAGCAGATCACGTCCGAGAAGAGCCAGTCCGCGGGGCCCAGGTCCTGGGGCTTCAGGGTGAAGGCGTCGTGGCGCAGCACCTCGACGTTCGGCAGGGCCGCGATCCGCGGCTCGAGGTCGGCGCGGTCGATGGCGGTGACCTTGGCGCCGAGGCCCGCGAGGGCCCAGGTCCAGCCTCCGGGCGAGGCGCCCGCATCGATGCAGCGCTCTCCCGGCCCCGGCATCCTCCCGGCGAGGACGAGGGCCTCCCAGAGCTTGCGGTAGGCCCTGCTCGGCGGGCCTTCCCTGTCCTCCTCGAACTCGAACTCGCCCCCCGGAAAGGGGCTCGTGCAGCGCGGCGAGGCGACCATGCGGCCCTCGTCGAGGAGGGTGAAGGCCCCCATGGGCACGTCGGGCACCTCGAAGGGGAAGCGCTTGGGCTTCAGGGGCAGGGGAGGGAGCTTCTCGGCGATCAGGGCGCAGCGGCGGTGGAGGCGGGTGGGGCAGGGCGCCCAGTTGCGCTGGATGCCGCGGAGGATGCGCGCCGCCTCTCCAACCGAGGAGAAGTCGATGATGAGGGGCTCGAGCCAGACATTGCGGACCCATCTGGCCTTGCGCCTCGGACCGAGTATGGTCACGAGCTCATCGTCGAGACGGTCCCGGTCGGGCAGCTCTTCGAGGAGGAGCGGCAACCAGCCTCGGGCCGCGTGGTAGATCGTTCCGCCAAGTTCGCGCATCGATGGCGAGTATGGAATGCAAGGAGAGAAGGGTCAAGCTGCGCGGCCTTCGGCCCGCGAGAGCGCGTGCTAGATTAATTTATGGCGGCGCGCTGCGCGGCCTTCGGCCCGCGAGAGCGCGTGCTAGATTAATTTATGGCGGCGCGCTGCGCGGCCTTCGGCCCGCGAGAGCGCGTGCTAGATTAATTTATGGCGGCGCGCTGCGCGGCCTTCGGCCCGCGAGAGCGCGTGTCAGATTAATTTATGGCGGCGCGCTGCGCTGCCTTCGGTCCGCGAGAGCGCGTGTCAGATTAATTTATGGCGGCGCGCTTCGGCCAGGATCTCGCAGTTCCAGCGGTTGTTCTCGAGATACTCGTCCTTGAGGGTCGCTTCCTCCATGCGGGCGGTGCGGGTCTGGAGAGCCTTGAAGGATTTGCTGAGGACCGTGCCGGGGTCGAGGGGGCCGCCGCCTGCCGCCGCAAGGTCGAGGTAGCAATAGTAGTGATAGAGGTGGGCCTGAGGATGGAGGGCGGCCAGGCGCTCTTCGCGGGTCCTGAGCGCTATGTCGAGGACGATCTCGGGCCGAAGCTCGACAAGGCCCGAGGCAAAGGCCGCGAAAGCTCCTACCTGGTCGGAAAGGTAGCTTCTGGCTCCCGTGAAGCCCAACGACCTGCTTTCGAGCATCTCGAAGCCCGATGACCAGTCGACCGCGTCCGCCGAACGATAGGCTGGCGGCTTGAGGGTGTTGACGGCCCTGGCCGCTATCCTGGCAGCTGCTTCCCTGTCGCCTTCGAAGTAGGCGAGCTCGGCGAGGAACCAGAGGGATTCGGCATCATCGGGATGGCGTCCGAAGAGCTCACGGGCGCGACCGGAATTGCCTTCGTAGGCAGCAGCGCGGGCAGACCAGATTTCCGCACGTTCCGCCGCGGCGGGCTCGTCATAGACACGCGCCGCGGAGCGTACGCGGCCAAAGCAGTCAGCGGCTTCGTCGTAGCGTCCAAGCTCGAAGGCCACCCTGCCTGCGAGGAAGTCGCAGGCTGTCTCCCAATCGGCGCGGAAGGCGAGGCGGGCCCACTCCGCCGCCTTTTCGCCGCGCCGGGACGCACGGCGGAAATCGCCGAGAACTATGAGGGCCCCCGCTTCCGAGAAGGCCGAAAGCATGCATTCGAGGGGGTCATACGCCTCTTCCGCCAGTTCATAGGCATTGGAAAGGTATTCGGCGCCTTCCTGGACCTGGCTCTGCGCAAGGGCGCAGAGGCCGAGCAGCCGGTGCGCCCTCGCCTCTGACCTGCGCGCGCCGAGGCCATGGAAACCCATCAAGGCCGGTTTGGTCCTGGATGCCGCGCCGAGGGGATCGCCTCGCGCAAAATCGTCCATCGCCTTGGCGAGGGAACAGACTGCCGTCGTCAGGGGATCGCCCATCGCGTTGCTGTCAGGCGATGCCGTCGATTCAAGCATGGCGAGCGTCTGGGCCGCCTTCCGCTCATCGGCCGCTCCGTAGGCCTGGAGAAAGGGCGCGAAGGCCTCGAAAGACAGGTTCTCGGGCTTTGCCCCGCTCCGGGGCTTCCGCGTCGCGGCCGGCATCCCGGCGTCCGAGGGCCCGTAGAGGGCGTCTGCCGCAGCGCAGTCGAGGAAGAAGAGCCCCCTGCGATCTCGCACCGACGCCGCGTCTTCGATGTGGCGGAAGAAGGCCTCCGATGGCTGGAGGAGGCGTTGTTCCTGCCTGCCGAAAAGACGATCGCAGAAAGCCGCGGAGAGGGGGGCCGCGCTGTCGGGGGCCCTCCTCTCCGCGGCCTGTTCCGCTTCGACGCGTTCCAGGCGAGGCGTCTGTCCGCGCTCGGCCACGAGGAATCCAAGCCGCTCGAGCTGTCCGTAAAGGAGGGGCCGGAGGCCTTCCACGAAGCCGGTCGCGAGGAGGAAGTCGTCGAGGCCATCCGTATCCAGCACATCGGTCGCAAGCGAGAGGGCGATGAGGAGTTCGGAAAACTCCCGGGGCAGGGTCGAAAGTGCGGCCGAGGCCAGGGCCGAGGTGTCGAGACGGCCCTTAGGCAGGCAGCCGCGGATGCCCAGCCTGAGGGCGAGTCCGAGGCGGAAGGCATCCCCTTCGGCGATAGCCGCGAGATCGGGCGCCAGGTCCCTTTTACCCGCGAGCTCCGCCCCGCCCAGCGCAGCTTCCGCCATGGCCGATGGCGCGGGTGGCGGCGCGGCTACGAGGCGGATGGCGATATCGTCCCGCAGGCCATGGAGGGGGCCTTCGGCAGTGCCAAAGAAGACAAGGCCCTCGGAGCCGAGTCCCTCATCGAGGAGATCGCGGGCGAGTTCCAGACTCGGCTCCGGGAAGCGGTCCAGTCCGGCAAGCACCACGATGGGTGGGAGGCCGGCGAGGCGCTTGGCCCGGGCATAGAGCCGCATCCGCCCCGCGACATAGAGTCTGAATCGGGTCCGTATCGATTGAGTATAGTTCGTTCGATAGGGCGAATTTCTCAGGAAGTCGGCCACGGGCCCGAGGGCCGCAAGGGCTTTCCGGTCCGGAGTTGCCAGTATGGCCGGATCGGCCTGGGCGGCGGGGCTGGCGAGCGCCCTGAGGATGGGCCCGTAGGGAGAGGGCTCCTTCGGTCCCGCATGGATCCAGAGGAAGGAATCGGCCTTGTCCTGGTAGAGCGATGAGAAGGCGGCGTTGATAAAAGATTCGGGCGCGTTCCCGGGGCCGACCGCCAGGAGGAGGAGGGCCTGCGATTCGCCGATGATGTGACTGCCTGCCTCATCCACGAAACGGCCAAGGCTCGGGTCGGTCGGGCCGGGCGCGACGTAGCCCTCTGGCAAGGCTGGCTCCGCATAGGAGAACCCCACGACCCGTGCCGGCCTGGTCCCCTTCTCGAGCTCAAGGTAGGCGGATACCGAACCAGCTATCCCGTCCTCCACGAAGAGGCCGTCATCCTCGATCTCGTACCACCTGTATCTGAAGTCGTGGAAGACGGTCTCGGGCGAAGCCTCGGGCGCTATCCGGTCAAGAAGGATGGTCCAGCCATGGAGCCTCGGCGAAAGGGCGGATAACGCCTCACTCATGCCGCGGGTCGCTTCTGCCGCCCGAAGCATCGCGCAGCCGCTCTCCTCGTCAAAGAGGAGGAGGAAGGATTCCTCGGTCTGGGGCATCCTGGCCATGTAGCGTTCCGCGATGCGCGTTACCGCCTCGAGGAGTTCGGCGGCCAGGGCCCTGTCTGCCCTGCGGATCTGCGTATGGAAAGGTATCTTTATATAGAGGCCGATCATGGCTTTCCCCACCCTTGAATTGCCGTAGGCATCGGTCTAGTATTATGGCTACATTCCGATGACATCGTATATACTGTATCGAGCACAAAAGCTGACCTCATTACTCCTCACCTTCAGCCCGCAGGAAGAGTTCAGGGATATCGTCGATAATTTCGCGGAAATAGGCTATCCCTCCCTGCCCGTCAACCCTGAGCTCGTCTCTTTCGCCATCCTCGAGCTCGTCTCCAACTCCATACGCGCCCATCGCGAAAAGGGCGTGGCCGAGCCGGTCAAGGTCGACCTCAGGACGGATTCAGGTCGATTCCTGGCCACGGTACAGGATGCCGGCCGTGGTTTCGACCCCTCGCTCCTCCCCTATGACATCAATTCGCGGCCGGAAGAGGTCGACGTCATGAGCGACCAGTTCTCGACCTACAGGCAGCGCCATGAGGGCAGCCGCTTTGGCATGGGCATCTACGTGGCCAAGAAGACCTTCCGCGATTTCCATCTCGGTTTTGTCGATGCGTCGAGCCAGCCCTGTCCCTGGTTCTCGGGCAAGGTGAAGGGTACCGTCATCGAGCTCGGGCTTCCCCTTGTCCCGCGCCCCGAGGACGGAGATGGGGAGGCGATGGCGGAACTCGAGATGGTCGGGAACCTCGAGGAAGCCCGCCCATGACGAGCGACCGCCGTGATTCCTCGAGAGATCGCAGTTTCGCCCGCATCCTGATCAGCGTGGAGGGAAGGGTGGGCTATGTCGCCGACGTGAGCGACAGCGGTTTCAAGGGCCTTTTCCCGGAGCCTTTCAGCATAGAGCCCGGAAGGACATTTTCCGTCGGCGTTTCCTTCGCCGAACTCGGCCTCTCGGTCTTTGTGATCGAGGCTACGGCCCGATGGGTGCGGCTCTCGGGTGGTGCCCAGGAGGTGGGCTTCGAGCTACGGGAAATGGCGGCGGCCGCTTGCGACGAAGCGAAGTTCGCCATCATCCGGGACTATTACTCGAACAGCCGCACTCGTTCAACTTGACTCCTCCAATAGCGGATGCTAGACTGGCCGCGATCATGGCAGGCTAGCCGGACCCGTTTTCTCCTTGTCCTGGCGCTCCGGACGCTGCCGTCGCGAGAGGAGAGCGCATGTTCCTGGACAGCATTATGACGGCGCTGAACGGTCCTTCGCTCGCAAAATTCGCCGTAGCCGCCCTCTCGCTCGTCCTTTTCCTGTCCCTCCGCGGAAAGGACGCGGAAGGTCTGCTGTCGCGCCTGGCTTTCTTTTCCGCGATACTCCTGGCACGCGACCTTGCATTCGTACTCCTGCCTTCGGCCGATCTCTACCGGCTTTCCGATCTGGTCGTCTTTTGCCTCCTCGCCTGGCTTGTCACTGCGCCGCGCGGCGGATGGGCCCTCTGGGCCTCGATAGCGGCAAACGCGGCGGTCATGGCCCTCATGATCGTCAAGCTCGCCTTCGGAATAGCTCCCGGCCTGCCGACCGAGCTCGCACGCTACTTCGCCATGGCTCCCATCCTCCTGATCGTCGTACGCAACGTTTCCCGCGAGGGAGAGGCCGAGCCCGCCCGGAAGGCCATCTCCGGCATGGCCCTGCCCATCGCCATCGTCTCGTTCTGCTACCTCGTCGGCGGCTCCATACTCGGGACGGGCTCGTTCTGGTTCCATGCCTTCATCGTACCGGTCTTCTATGGTTTCATACTCTGGGTAGCCGTACGCTTCATGGGTATCGCCGAGAACCAGCTGGTCTCGGCCGTATCCTACTACGAGGAGTCGGTAGACAGCCTCTACGAGCTCCTCCTCCCCTCGGGCCAGGGCAGTTCCGGCGGCGTGGCCATGCAGGAATCCCTCGACAACATGGCCAGGGTCATCTCCGAGAGGACCGGCGCCGAGAGCGCGGCCATCCTCCTCATCGAGGAATTCGACGAGGCCATCACCGTCCGTTCCATCCATGGCCGCTTTGCCCCGCCCTTCAAGTTGCCCGATACCATCCCGCGCACCGAGGATCGCGTGAACTCCTTCCTCCGGCATGCGCGTTTCAGGCTCGGCGAAGGCCTCCTCGGGGAGGCCGCGAAGGCGGGCAACCCGCTTCTCGTCGCCGAGGCCGCCCTCGACAGCCGCGTCGCGCGCAACGGCGACGAGGATTGGCTGCAGATCTCATCCCTCATGGTCGTGCCCCTCGTCGTGCGCGACCGCATCATCGGCGTCATTGCCCTCGAACGTTCCGCAGGCGTGCCCTTCTCCGAGAGCGACTTCGACCGGGCCAAGCTCCTGTCGAATTTCGGCTCGATCGCCATCGCCAACTCCTTCTCCTTCCTGGAGGCGGCGGAGCGGAGCGATATCGAGCGCGAGGCGGCCATAGCAGAGGGCATCCAGAAGACCATCGTGCCCGCGAAGATCCAGCCCCTCGGCTCCTACAGCATCGGGGCGCTCACGGTGCCCGCCCGCGGCGTGTGCTCGGATTATTACGACGTCATCCGCCTCAGGCAGGACAAGGCCGTCCTCGCGGTCGGCGACGTGGCGGGCAAGGGCGTGGCCGCCGGCCTCGTCATGGTGATGGTGAGCTCCATCCTCAGGCTCATCACGAACTCCACGAAAGACATGGCTACGTTGATGGCCTGGGTCAACCGCGGCATAGCCGGCCAGGTAGACCTCGACCACTTCGCCACCCTCGGCCTCGTGTGCGTCGATGCCGCCTCGGGCGTCCTCGAGTTCTCCAATGCCGCACACCAGCCCCTCCTCATCTACCGCGTCGATTCGGATGCCGTGGAAACGGTTGACATCAAGAGCATACCGATCGGCGTCGAGCGGACGACGGCCTACCAGGACAAGAAGGTCAGGCTTGCCCCTGGGGATGTCCTCGTCATGCACACCGACGGTCTTGTCGAGGCGATGAACGACCAGGGCAAGCAGTTCGGCCGCAAGAACCTCGCCCAGTCGGTGCATCGCCATCACGGTCTCGTGGCGAAGGAGATGGCCGAGGCCATCCTCGCCGACGTCCAGGAATTTTCGGGTCGCACGCGACAGCACGACGACCAGACCATACTCGTCATGAAATCGAAGCCCTGAGCCAGAAGGAGCATGGAAGACCATGGAACTGAAGATACGCAAGAGCGGCGAGAACTACATCATCGACGTGAACGGCGAGATGGACCTCTACAACTCCTACAAGCTCAAGGAGCTCGTGATGAAGATGCTCGAGAAGAAGGTCGAGCGCTTCATCATCAACCTCGAGAACGTGGACTACATCGATTCGAGCGGCATCGGCGCCCTCATCTACATCTGTTCGACGATCAAGAAGATGAACCTCCGGCTCATCATCACGAACATCCACGGCTCGGTGAAGAAGGTCATCGAGCTCACCAAGCTCATGGGTTACTTCCCGATCACGCAGACGATCGAGGAAGCGCTGCAGAAGATGGAGGCCTAGATGAGCACCCTGCGCAAGGAAGAGGCTGTCAAGCAGATCAAGGTCGACGAGAACTCGCCGCTCTTCGACCGTACGGGCCTCCTCCACAAGGAGTTCCCCTCCGATTTTAGGCAGATACGCTACTTCACCCTCCTCATAGTCCAGACCGCGCCGCCGGACATCAAGGAGATCAACCTCCTCGAACAGCAGATCAGCGAGATCATCAAGAATGCGGTGAAGCACGGGAACCGGTGCGACATGGAGAAGAAGGTCAGGGTCTGGTACTCCTTCAGTCCCGAGCATGCCCACATCATCGTCGAGGACGAGGGCGAGGGCTTTAAAGACCTCGAGAAGTGGAACGAGTTCAACCGCAAGCGCCAGACCCTTCTCGAGGGAGACGATTTCACGGCCCTCGCGGACTATGTCTCCTTCCGGGGCGCGGCGGCCGACGACAACGACGGCGGCAATGCCCTCTTCGCGGCCCTCGAGTACTGGAATGGCGGCTTCGTCTTCAACCAGAAGCGCAATGCGGTGGCCATGCTCAAGCATTTCCCCAGGCGCCACCTCGGCGTGGCCAAGGAGAGCGAGAACTAGAAGCAGGTACTGAAAACGCCGCGGGCTTCGCGGCGTCCGGTCCCGTTTGTGGCAAGGGCGGACAACGCGTCATGCGTTGACCGCCCTTGTTTTTTCCGGCAGGTCGGCCGGCAGCGCCGCCCTGCGCCCGGCCCGTGGTCGCCGCGGGCCGCGTCTGCGCCATCCTTACTCGAAACGAAGGAGTGAGGGCCCCTTGATGCCGAGGCCCTCGAGGCCGGCCGCGTCGCTGTCCGTAAAAGGCCGGCCGTACAAGGTCTCGAAGAGGAAGCGGAAATCCTCGGGCTCTATGCCCTGGTATTCGACGCCGTAGTAGACGAGCTCGGCGTCTCGGTAGTTTCGCTTGAGCAGGGCGGGCGTACGGACGCTGCGGCCGCCCACCTTGATGGTGAGCTCGATGGTGCTGCCCGGCAGGAGGGCTTTGGCGAGCTCCCGCGAGGGGTTCACGAAGAGCACGCCGCCCGCGCTCACGTCGATGATGTCCGCGGGGAAGCCCTGGCTCTTCTTGGGCGCCGTCTTGAAGTAGCCGTTGATCTTGAGCGAATAGGCGAGGACCTTGGCGAACTGGTGGAAGGTCTCGAGGACCGACAGGTCGAAGGGCGGCTTGCCCGGCTGCTTGTTCACCACGCTCACGTAGCCGATGACGTATTCCTGGAAGATGATCGGCACGAGGAGCTCCGAGAGGACGCCAGAGCTCTTCTTGTTCCGCTCGAAACGCACGACCTCGTCCTCGACGAGCTCATCGGGGACCCCCTGCTCGCGGAGCCAGTCGGCGAAAGCTGCCCTCGTGATGATCCGCGGCTGGATGTAGGGATCCACCGTGGGCAGGCCGGCTATCGCGGTGGGCAGGTAGAAGATGCGGCCCGTCCTGACCATGATCCGCTCGTCCTGGGCCTCGGGCTTCCTTTCCTTGAACATGACGATGGCCCGGTCGCTCGCGTATTCCTCGGCCCTGGAGTTGAATTCGCGGATGAGGAGCCTGATGTCCGCAGGATCGAAGCCGGGCGCCGGCGCCGGCTCCATGACGGGGTCGAATTCGCCCGTCGTCGGAAAGGAGAGCGCATAGCGGTCGCCCATGAAGGAGAAGGATACGTCGAAGTCGGTCGGGGGCTTGCGCCTCGAGTAGCGCCGCCCGAGGTTCTTGTAGACTTCGTCGGGCATCTCGATGGCGATGCTCGCGTCCTTGACCTCGATGATCCGCGACCTGAAGGCTATTCCCTGTTCGCGATAGGCGAAACGGAATTCGTAGGTTTCCCAGCGCCTGAGGAGGCGGAGGGGCATGGCATGCGAAAGGACGACGCGTTCCTTCTCGATCGACTGTATATGGACCGGCCACTCGCCGTTGCCCGCAAGGAGGAGGAGGGGAATCCCCTCGTCGCGCGCAGAGCCGAGGATGAACTCCTTTTCGATCCGCTTGATGCTTGTCGCCATGAAAGGGCTCCTGGCATGGTTCCGGTCCGGCTTGCCAGCCGACAACCCGCCCGTCCGGCGCGATCCTGTGGCTTCCCGTCTCAGGACGGGGTGTCGGAGAAGGTCACGCTCTCAATATACCATATCCCCTTTATCCTCCGAAGACCGATTTCCCCCGTCACCCGATCCATTTCTCCGCCGTTTTTCGGGGCTACGGTTGTGTCAGCCAACGCGGGCGCGCCAGTCTCCGCCTGTGCGACGGCGGGGTAGACAAGGCAGACCCGGGCTGTCGTGGAGTCCTCTTCATCCTCCCCCGCGACCTGGAAGGCGCCTATCCTGTAGGACAGGGGCCGGGGGCCGGCGAGGATCTCCCGAGTCAGCATGGAGACGATCGGCAACCTGCCCGGAGCCACAAGATCTTCCGGAAGGTGTCCCGCAACGAGGCCGTCAAGGAAGCCCGCGGCCGCCTTGATGGCTCCCTGTTCCGTCTCCTTGCCGCTGCGCCAGTCCTGGAGGGGGCCGATGAGGCTGTCCTCGGGAAGGAGGGGGCCGAGCGGTGCCGCGAGGCCGAAACCGCGTTCCGCAAGGATGGCGGGGGGGAGGGCCGGCTCCTGGGGAAATGGCTCGGCAGGCAAGGCCGCCTGGGGCGCTCCCGCAGCAGAATCCGCCTGGGTAGCGGTATCCGTCCGGGCCTGTCGCCCGTCCTCGGGAGCGGAACCTGCCGCTGCAACAGGCTGCATCTGGAGGACAGGAGGCGAGGCTTGCGTAGCGGCCATCGCGCTTGTACCGCCTGGCGCAGCCGCGCCATTCGCGGCCTTCTGGCCGGCTGCAGCCTGGCCCTGAGTCGTCCCTTCCCGCGGCTTCGTGCCCTTGCCCGAGCAGGAACTCGCCTGGGCGGCCAGAAGGCAGGCTATGATGATGAGGGGCAGGGCTGCCATCTTCATTATGTTGCTTCTTTCCCGATCCATACCGTATAAATGTTTACTGCATTCGGTCCCGAGGGTCAAACCTGCTGCGGATGACCCGGATTGTCCCGTCGCCATCCTTTGCGGTTTTCGGGTGAAGGGTTACACTATATACGTAAGGACGAACGAGGAGGTTTCATGGAGATCCGCAATCTCATGGAGGATGCCGTACTGGCCGCGGTGGGCGAACTCTTCTCCCTTGAGGGAAAAGACCACCGCCTCGGCTACTGCACCTGCGGCCAGTGCCGCCTCGACGTTGCATGCTATGTCCTCAACCGCATCAAGCCGGAATATATAGTCTCCAGCCGCGGAATGGCCTACAGCGAGCGCGACTTCCAGGCCAAGCTCCAGAGACAGGCGGATATCATAAGCCTCGCCAAGGAGGGCTGGGCTCTGGTTACCCATCGACCCCGCGCCACCTCCGACCATGCAGGCTCGTCCATCGCCCGCAACATGCCCGAAGGTCCCGCCTTCAACCTCCCCGCCGTCATGGGAAGGGTCTTCAATGGCCTCAATTTCGAGCCCCTGTCCGATGGCGTCGTGAAGCTCATCGTCAACCGGAAACTCGCCCCCATGGTCGACCAGAACTGGCAGAACCCCTTCGTCCTCGCCCAGGCCACGGCAGGAACCTATATCTTCTGGCCGCGGCCGGAAGATGCCTCCGTCGCGGGCGAGGAACGTTCCTTCTCCTGCGAGCTCCGCGTCGAGGTTGAGGGCTTCGAGCCTGCCGTACACTACTTCGATTTCGACCTGGCCGCGGACAAGGCCGCCAAGGAGGATTTCTCCCTCCTCAGGGTCCACAAGATCCCTGACCTCTATCTCTTCAAGGCAGGAACGGACTAGCAAAAGCGGTACTGCCCGAAAAGGGCCTCGCTCGAGAAGAGAAGGTCACACGGAGACGCAGAGACACAGAGACGGAGAGTAAGAAAGGGCAGAGGGAAAAAACAGGGGAAAATGAGGAGGATTCCTTCTTCATTCTCTCCCCATCCTCCCACTTCCCCTGTGTCTCTGTGCCTCTGTGTGCCAATATCTCCTGTCCTTCTCCCTACCGTACGTATGAGCGTAGCTCGGTGGCCGGCACGAGCTCCAGATAATGAAGCATGACATCCTCGCCCCGGGCTTCCTGATGCCGGATCTTGACGACCCGGTACGCGATCATGCGTTCCGTAGGCAAGGGCAGGGCGAGGGGCCTTCCATTCAGGTCGACAAGCTCGTCAATCCGCAGGGCTGACTGTATCTCCTGCCTGTCCCCATCTGGAAATACGACATAGAACTCAGGATAGGTCATGGCTGAAGGATAGCCGAGGCCCCGTTCCGCCGCACCTATACAGATGTCTAGTTCTGCGCATAAAAATATTGATTCTGTCGCTTAATTCCCGACGAGCTTTCGTTGACAGTATTTATACCCGGGGTAGTATAAGAAGCAGTGGGAAAAAGTGGGAAAAAGTAGGAAGAAGTAGGAAAGAGTGGAATGAACCTGCTGACCGGGGACTTCAGGAACAGCGTAGACGAGAAGGGGCGACTCTCCCTTCCCGCCAAGCTCCGCGAGGGGCTGGTCGGTACGCAGTTCGTCCTCACGCAGGGAGTCGACAAGTGCCTCTGGCTCTTTCCGCCCGCCGAATGGGAGATACTTTCCCAGAAGCTCATGGACTCCACGAACCTCTTCCAGACCAGGGCCCGCCTCGTCCAGCGCAGGATCATCGCCCCCGCCCAGGAAGTCGAGGTGGACAAGCTCGGCCGCATCTCCGTCCCCCAGAGCCTCAGGGAGTGGGCCGGCCTTACCAAGGAATGCGTGATCCTCGGGATCACCAAATACATCGAGATCTGGGATGCCGAGGAATACCGGAAGTACCTCGACGCCAGCGAAGCCGACTTCCGCAATGCCGCCGAAGAGCTCGGCGGGCTCATATAGGAGGACGAAAGAATGGCCATAGTCCATGTTCCCGTCCTCCTCGACGAGGTCTTTTCCCTCCTCGTCCCGTCCCGCCCCGATGCCTTCATGGTCGACTGCACCCTGGGCGAGGGCGGCCATGCCGAGGCCTTCCTGAAACGTTATCCTGACCTCCTCTATGCAGGCTTCGATGTCGATCCGGTCATCCAGGAAGAAGCCAAGGCGAGGCTCGCGCCCTTCGCTCCCCGTGTGAGCTACAGGATCGGCTATTTCGACGAGCTCCTGGCCTCCTGGGACGGGCTCGGCCTGCCTGATGGCGCCACGGCTGCGGAGGGCGCATCCGGCGCCGGCGCGGCTCCTTCCCGCCAGCCCGACCTCGTCCTCTTTGACCTCGGCATCTCCATGCATCACTACCTCGAGTCCGGCCGCGGCTTCGGTTTCGGCAAGGACGAAGCCCTCGATATGCGCCTTAATCCGGAAGCCCCCCTCTCCGCCGCGGACATCGTCAACCGCGAACGCGAAGAGGAGCTGGCCCGCATCATCTTCGAGTACGGCGAGGAGCGGCTTTCGCGCCGTATAGCGCGCGCCATCGTCGAGTCGCGCTCGAAGTCGCGCATCGTCACGACCGCCGACCTCGCCTCCATCGTCGAATCGGCCGTCCCGGCCCAGTACCGGCACGGACGCATCCATCCTGCCACGAGGACCTTCCAGGCCCTGCGCATCGCCGTGAACGACGAACTTGGCCGGGCCGAGCGTGGCATCCGCGCCGCAGCCTCCATCCTGGCGCCCGGCGGCGTCCTCGGCGTGATCAGCTTCCATTCCCTCGAAGACCGCATCGCCAAGACCCTCTTCCGGGAATTCGCAGGCCGCTCTACTCCGGCCCCGGATGCGCCGATAGAGAAGATACGGGTCCCCGCGGAGTTCGAGCTCCTGTGCAAGAAGCCTCTCGAGGCCCGTCCCGAGGAAGCGGCAAGCAACCCCGCCTCCCGGAGCGCCAAGCTGCGCGCCGTGCGGAAGCTCGCCACGGCCGTCGAAAGGGAACGTGCATGAAGCCCAGGCTCCGTTTCGCCCTCGCGGCGACCCTTCCTCTCCTCCTTCTCCTCGCCACCGTCTGGCAGACCAGCCGTTACCAGGCCTTGGCCGCGGACACGCGCCGCATCGAGGCGGCCCAGGAGGAATGGGTGGACCAGAACACGAAGCTCGTGGGTTCCATCGCGGTGCTCTCGAGCCGCGAGCGCATCGCAGCCATTGCGGAAAAGCTGGGCCTCCAGAAGGCCACGCCCCAGCGCCGCATCCACGTCGTCCCGTCGCGCGCGGGCAGGGGAGGCTCCGATGGCTGAGCTCCGTCTCTCCGTCGCCCAGTCCCTCGCCGCGCTGCGGGACGCAGGCATAGCCGCGCGCCTCGAGGGCGACGCGGCCGTCTCGTATTCCGGGGCCGCCACCGACTCGCGAAAGGTCGCTCCCGGAGATCTCTTCGTCGCCCTTCCCGGCGACCGCGTAGATGGCCATGACTACCTTCCCCAGGCCTTGAGGGCCGGGGCTTCCTGCCTTCTCGTGGCCGAGGCCGCCTGGGCGGCCCGTCGCGAGCAGGTCCTGCCTGCGCTCGCGCCCGCCGGAGCCGCTGGCACCTCTGGTGCCGCTGGGACCTCTGGTGCCGCAGTTATCGTCGTACCCGAGACCCTGCCTGCCTTCCAGACCCTGGCCACCCTGCGCCGCCGCATGGTGCCTTCCATGAAGCGCATCGGCATCACGGGTTCGAGCGGCAAGACGACGACCAAGGAGATAGCCGCCTCCATCCTGTCCCAGGGCAGGAGGGTGGCCATAAATCCCGGCAACCTCAATTCGGACATCGGCCTGTCGCAGAGCATGTTCGGCATTCCCGCGGATGCGGAGATCGGCGTGTTCGAGATGGGCATGAACAGGGCTGGCGAGATGGGCGAACTCGCCGGCATCTACGAGCCCGACATAGCGCTCATAACCAACGTCGGGACTGCCCACATCGGCATTCTCGGATCGCGTGACGCGATCGCTTTAGAAAAAAAAGCCGTTTTCTCGCGTTTCAACGGCAGCCAGCTCGGCTTCGTGAACGAGGCCGACGACTACAATGCCTTCCTCAGGGAGGGCGTCCGTGGCGAGGTCAGGGACTTCGGGCCGCGATCGACCAAGGGATTCAGGGGGAGCGAGGATCTGGGGCTGGACGGCTTCGCCGTCGACTGGGAGGGGCTCCGTGTCCGTTTCCCCCTTGTGGGCAAGCACAACCTCGCCAACGCCATCGCCGCGATGGCCCTTGCGGAGTGCGTGGGGACGCCTCCGCAGGAAGTCGCGGCGGGGCTCGAGGCGGTGCGCCCGCTTTTCGGCCGCTCGGAGATACTCCGGGGCGAGGTGACGATCATCCGCGATTGCTACAACGCCAACCCGGACTCCGCGGAGGCCGCCATCGACTTCTGCGACGCCCTCGAATGGCGGGGGCGCCGCGTCTATGTCGTCGGCTCCATGCTGGAGCTCGGCGCCGAATCCGAGAGCGCCCATCGCAGGGTGGGCGCTGCCTGCGCCGCCTCGAAGGCGGGCGCCCTCTTCTTCTTCGGTGAGGAAGCGCGTCCGGCCTTCGAGGCAGCAAGGGAGGCCGGCTTCCCCGGCCTCGTGTTCTTCGAGTCCGATTTCGACCGCCTCGCGGCGGCCGCGAAAGCCTATGTCCGGGAGGGCGACCTCGTCCTCCTCAAGGCATCCCGCGGCATGGCGCTCGAACGCCTCGCGGAGGTCCTGCGATGAAGCTGGAGGGAAGATAGATGTTCCTGGAACTCCTGTATCCGCTCGTGAAGTACTTCTCGCCCCTCAACGTGTTCAAGTACCTCACCTTCAGGTCGGCCTATGCGGCCGTGACCGCCCTCCTCATCGCCTTCCTCCTCGGTCCCTGGCTCATCGAGAAGCTTCGCGTGCTCAAATTCGGCCAGTCCGTGCGGACGGACGGGCCGGAGAGCCATCTCGCGAAATCGGGCACGCCCACGATGGGCGGACTCCTCATAATACTGGCGGTCGCCGTGGCCGTCCTCCTCTGGGGCGACCTCCACAACCTCTACATGTGGGTTGCCCTCGGCTCCCTCCTCCTCTTCGGCCTCATCGGCTTCCTCGACGACTGGCTCAAGATCAAGTACCGGAGCTCGGACGGCATGCCGGCCTGGGTCAAGTTCTGGTCCCAGGTCCTCGTCGCCTCGGCCGCCGCCCTCGTCCTCTACTTCACCGGCAACCCGGAGACGACCCGCCTTTACGTGCCTTTCTTCAAGTATCCCGTCATCGATCTCGGCGTGGCCTGGCTGCCCATAGCAGTGATCTACGTCGTCTACTGGTCCAACGCGGTAAACCTCTCCGACGGCCTCGACGGCCTCGCGACCGGACTCGTCATCATGGCCCTCATCGCCTTTTCCGTCATCACCTACGTCACGGGCCGTATCGACTGGTCCGCCTACCTCTCCATACCCTTCATCAAGGGCGCGGGCGAACTCACGGTCTTCAACCTCGCCCTCATCGGCGCCTGTGTGGGCTTCCTCTGGTTCAACGCGCACCCGGCCGAGGTCTTCATGGGGGACGTCGGCTCCCTCGCCCTGGGCGGCGTCCTCGGCGTGCTTTCGCTCATCGTGAAGAAGGAAGTCCTCCTTCTCATCATCGGCGGGGTCTTCATGATGGAGGTCCTCTCCGACGTGCTGCAGGTCGGCTATTTCAAGCTTACCAAGGGGAAGCGCCTCTTCAAGATGGCGCCAATCCACCACCACTTCGAGCTCAAGGGCTGGAAGGAAACCAAGGTCGTGACCCGCTTCTGGATACTCGGCGGAATCTTCGCGATCCTGGCCCTCTCGACCCTGAAGATACAGTGAGGAAACGATGGCACTGGGCCTTGACGCCGAGCGCATGATACCGTCCCGCGAGCGGGACGGCCTCTTTTACGCATCGCTCGTCCTCCTCGCGGGGACGGGCCTTGCCGCGCTCTGGTCGGCATCGACGGGTTATGCGCTCTCGCTTGGCAAGCCCGCGTCCTGGTTCATGGTCCGCCAGGCCCGCTATTTCGTGCCCGCCCTGGCCCTCTGCGCCCTCTGCGCCCTCGTGCCCCTCGAGAAAGTACGCGGGAAGATGAGCGTCATCACCCTCGTGACTCTCGCAGGGCTCTTCCTTCCTTTCATCCCAGGCCTCGGGGAAAACCGCAACGGCGCCACCCGCTGGATAGACCTCGGCATCACGACCTTCCAGCCTTCGGAGATCTGGAAGCCCGTATCCGTCCTCTATCTCGCGCACATCCTCGATCGCAAGAAAGACAATCCAACTCCGGGTTCCCTGATTCCGCCCTTCCTCCTCACGGGTTTCGCCTGCCTTGTCATCTTCCTTCAGAACGACCTCTCCACGGCCCTCATCGCGGGCATCGCGGCCTGCGTGTTGTTCTGGGTAGGCGGCGCGCCTCTTTCCTTCTTCGGCGGCCTCTGCGCCGTCGCGGTCCCCCTCGGCGCCCTTTCGGTGCTGACGAGCGATTTCAGGCTGAAGCGCATCCTCGCTTTCCTCTATCCTGCCTATGAGCCCCATGGCCAGAGCTACCAGATCCTTGGCTCCATACGGGCGATCTCTGCGGGCGGCTTCTTTGGGAAGGGCATAGGCCTCGGCACCCTCAAGCTCGGGAGCGTCCCCGAGGTCCAGTCCGACTTCATCTTCGCCGCCTGGACCGAGGAGACCGGGCTCGTCGGCGTCCTCGCCTTCTTTGCGCTCTGGGGCCTCTTTGCCTGGCGCTGCCTGAGGCGGGCATTCGCAGAAAAAGACTCCTTCCGGTCCTGGCTCGGTTTCGGCCTCGTGACCCTCCTCCTCTCGGAGGTCATCATCAATACGGCCATGGCCTCTGGCGTAATCCCGGCCACGGGCATACCTCTCCCGCTCTTCTCCGCGGGCGGGACCTCCCTCCTCTCCACGGCCGGAACCATGGGCCTCCTCATCAACCTCGCGCGGAACGGCGGGACGGAAGGGGGAGCCAATGTCTGAGTTCGCGTTGGGCGATCGCATCTTTGCTCCCGAGGCATCTTCCCGCAGGCGCGCGCGGACCGTGCGCTCCACGGTCGAGGTGGACTGGAGCGCGACGGCGGCTGGCCGGCATGACGATGCATTCCCTGCGGGCGCACAACGCGCGGCCGGCGCCGGCAAGGCCAGGGCCGCTTCGCGCGCCCCTGTGCGCGCCTCCACCCGGACCCGCGCCGAACGCTTCCTTTCCATCCTCGTCGCTACCATCGGCGCGGCAGTGCTGGCCGTCGCCGCCTTCCTTGTCCTGCCCGGAACCCTGAGGATCACGCATTATACGGTGACGGGCAACGCGACGATGAGCACGGCCGACGTGCTCGGCGCCGCCCTCGTGCGCGGCAACGAGCACTTCTTCTCGGTCGACGCCGATGCGATGCGCGCCGCCCTCCTTGCCGAGCCCCGCGTCGCAGCGGCGACCGTGACCCGCGTCTTCCCGAACGGTCTCAGGATAGCGGTGACGGAGCGGCAGCCCGCCGCCATCGTCCTCGTGGAGGAAGAAGGCCGCGCCGTCCCGGTGTGCGTCGACGACTCGGGCGTGGCCTACGCCTACGCTAAGGACGCCCTGACGCAGGAACCCGGCTCGCCCGACCTGCCCGTCCTCTCCGGCATCCGCTTCGAGGGCTTCCGCCTTGGTACGAGGCTCCCCGCGGAATTCGTGCCGGCCCTGGCCTCGATCGGCGATATCGAGAGGAAGTCGCCGGCCCTCCTCGCGGCCTTCTCCGAGATCAAGCTCGTGAAGCCCGCCCATGGCGAGCCCGAGCTCCTCCTTTATTCCCTCCATTACCGCGTTCCCGTGCGGACCGGGGCCGTCTTGAACGAGTCGACCCTCCGCTCTATCATACTCGTCCTCGACGTGATGGGCTCGAACGGCCTCGCAGGCGGCGTCAAGGAGATCGATTTCCGCACGGGCACCGTGGTGTACCGCGTCAAGGAGGGACAGTCTGGCTGAGAACCTGATCGTCGGCCTCGATATAGGAACGGCCCAGACCAGGGCTGTCATCGGGGAATACAACGAAAGCGGCGTCCTCGAGATAACCGGCGTGGGTACCGCCCCGTCTACGGGCCTCCGCCGCGGCGTCGTCGTCAATATCGAAGCAACGCTGAGCTCGGTGGCGGCCGCCATCGAGGCCGCTGAACTCATGTCCGGCCGCGAGGTCAAGGACTGCTTCGTCGGCGTGGCCGGCGCGAACATCGAGGGAATCAATTCGCGGGGCGTCGTGGCCGTCACGGGCCGCGGCCGCGAGATCACGCAGGAGGATGTGGACCGCGTCATCGAGGCGGCGCGCGCCGTCGTCATACCGATGGACCGCGAGGTCCTCCACGTCATTCCGCAGACCTTCATCGTCGATGACCAGAAGGGAATACGGAATCCCCTCGACATGATCGGTGTCCGCCTCGAGGCGGAGGTGCACATCATCACGGGCTCGGTGACCACTGCGCAGAACCTCGTGAAGTGCGTGAATCGCGCGGGCTTCAAGGTGGAGCGCCTCGTGCTCCAGAGCCTCGCGGCGGCTCGCGCCACCCTCACGACCGACGAGAAGGAGCTCGGCTGCCTCCTCGTCGACCTCGGCGCGGGCACGACGGACATCCTCGTCTACGCCGATGGCGCGCCTTACTACACGAGCGCCATACCCGTGGGCGGCTCGCAGGTCACGAATGACCTTTCGATCATGCTTTCCGTCCCGATGGAGGCGGCCGAGCGGCTCAAGCGCGAGTCGGCCTCGGCCTGGATGGAGGGCGTCGATCCCGACGAGACCGTGGTCGTGCCGGGGGTCGGCGGACGCGCGCCCGCGGAGACGCCGCGGCGCAAGATCTGCGGCATCGTCCAGCCGCGCATGGAGGAGATCTTCCGCATGGCCCGCGACAGGGTCGAGAAGATGGGCCACTGGCGCCACATCAAGGGCGGCGTCGTCCTCACGGGCGGAGGCGCCCTCATGCAGGGAGCCCCCGAGCTCGCGGAGCAGATCTTCGGCATGTCGGTGCGCGTGGGCAACCCGATCACCCTGGGCGGTCTCGTAGACGAGTACCGCAGCCCGGTCTTCGCGACCGGCGTGGGCCTCGTGATGCTCGGGGCGGAGACCATCGCGCCCGAGCAACGCAAGGAAGGCGGCCGGCCCGAGAAGGGCAAGAAGGAAAAGGCCGCGAAGTCGCCGGCCCTAGACCGGATCATGGAGTGGCTCAGGAACGGATTCTTCTAGGAAAGCGCGTCATGCGACCGCGATGCGGGCCCTTGGGGAAGGGCGCGCTTCGCGGTGACCGCTCGATATATGAATGGCATGGGAGGGGAACATGAATATCGAACTCGTGGACGACCAGTCGCAGTGCGCCAGCCCGACGGTCATCAAGGTCATAGGCGCCGGCGGCGGCGGATCCAACGCGGTCAACCGCATGATCATGGCGGGCCTCAAGAACGTGCAGTTCATCGTGGCCAACACCGACCTGCAGGCCCTGAACCTTTCGAAGGCCGAGGTCAAGCTCGGCCTCGGCGCCAAGGTCACGCATGGCCTCGGCGCGGGCGGCAAGCCCGAGGTGGGCGAGAAGGCGGCCCTCGAGGACAGGGACGCGATAGCCCAGGCCCTCAAGGGAGCCGACA
>Ga0209099_1001232_pt1 | contig 26546 bp, 20 predicted proteins | sample AD_JPNHW2_MetaG_FD_184430 | JGI IMG/M metagenome (GOLD analysis project Ga0209099, IMG submission 184430) | Active sludge microbial communities of municipal wastewater-treating anaerobic digesters from Japan - AD_JPNHW2_MetaG (SPAdes) (version 2) | ecosystem: Engineered > Bioreactor > Anaerobic... | reverse complement strand
TTTGGAATCCCCCGCCCTGATGTAAACATCTTTCTTGATGTGCCTTTTCATTTTACAGAAAAGAAACTTACCACCATCAGGCAGGGAGAGGACAGATCCTACCTTTTGGGTAGCCGCGACATACATGAAAGCAGCCTCGAGTTTCAGTCAAGAGTGAGGGATACCTATCTCTCAGTTGCTGAAACGGATCACAAGCTTCAGGTGATAAACTGCAGCGACACCTCTGAGGGTATGCTGCCTCCACAAGAGATATTTAAACTCGTTATTGGCAAACTGAAAGAAAAGATGATTCTTTAAATGAAACTTCTGACCAACATTTGCAGGATACTAACCGGACTGGTATTTATATTCTCTGGTTTTGTCAAAGGGATAGACCCGATGGGCACTGCCTATAAAATATCAGACTACCTGTTAGCTTTCCACATTAGCTCACCGGATAATCTCTCACTGGCATTTTCAATATTATTGTGCACCGCTGAGTTTGTGACAGGGATTATGCTCCTATCAGGCGCCTTTACTGAAGTGGCATCATGGTTTGCAGCACTGTTTATGCTTATCTTTACTCCTCTGACCTTTTATCTGGCAATATATAACCCTGTTTCCGACTGTGGTTGCTTTGGTGATGCAATACATCTTACCAACTGGCAGACATTCGGCAAAAACATCTTTATCTCTCTGCCTGTGATTTTCCTTTTTATAAAAAGAAAGGAGACAGCGCGTACGCTTAAAAGACAGGCAGCGATTGCCACCACCTCTCTCTTTGTTTTATTTTTCTGGACCTTTATCGTAACCAACATCTTATACCTTCCGCTAATTGACTTCAGGGCATATAAGCCCGGCACGGACATAAACCAGGCCATGACCATACCACAGGGTGCTCCTACAGACAAGTATGACATCAGGTTTATATACGAAAAGAATGGCGAGAATAAGCTGTTTTCAATTAAAGATTACCCGGCAAACGACACTTCATGGAAGTTTGTTGACCAGCAATCGGTGCTTATTAAGAAAGGCTTTGTGCCACTTATACATGATTTTTCTCTGACTGCTATCGATGGTGGTGATGCAACCAAAGACGTGCTTTCGTTCCCCGGTTATACCCTTTTAATGGCCACCGGCAAAGTAGAGAAAGCAAGTGTGATGAATCTTGTCAAGGGGTTCAAAGCAGCAGAAGCTGCTACCAGAAACAATATCAGGTATTATACAATAACCTCTTCATCTAAAGAAAATGCAAAAACCATATCAGCAAAATATCCGGTTCTGTTTTGTGATGAGACAACAATAAAAACCATTATAAGAGCCAATCCCGGGTTTGTTCTGATTCATAACGGTGTTGTTAAGGCAATGTGGTCAGTTTTATCACTGCCTTCAGCTGAACTGTTTTCGGATCCGGACAGACTTGTAGCTGAAAATCAGAACAAAAGAACCAGGCGGCTGATTATCACTTTTGTCCTTACCGGAGTTTTGATAATTTCTGCATTTTGCCTACCTTATTGGACAAAAGAGGTCTGAAAAGAATTAACCATTTACTAATTAATAATTCACAAAAGATAATGAGAAAGAAAATTGTAGCCGGAAACTGGAAGATGAACATGGACTATAACGAAGGAATAGAGCTTGCTTCCGGTATCAACAGTTATTTTACCGAGAATCCTCTCAACAGCAATGAGGTAATATTGTGTACTCCATTTATTCACCTTCACGGAGTGGCTTCTCTTCTTAGTGCCAAAAATGTAAGTGCCGGTGCACAAAACTGTAATGACCATAAATCCGGAGCCTATACCGGTGAAGTGTCAGCTGCAATGATTAAGAGTACAGGTGCTTCTTATGTTATAATTGGTCATTCAGAAAGAAGAACAATTTACAAAGAGGATGATGCTTTGCTTGCAACAAAGACAAATGAGGCATTAAGAAACGAGCTGAAAGTCATTTTCTGCTGCGGTGAAATTCTTGCCGAAAGGGAAAAAAGCATCCACTTTGATGTGGTTAAAAGGCAGCTCGAAAGTGGCATTTTTACTCTTACAGAGGAAGATTTTCATAATATTGTTATTGCTTACGAACCGGTCTGGGCAATAGGTACTGGTGTTACAGCCTCTCCGGCTCAGGCACAGGAGATGCATCATTTCATCAGGGGCCTTGTTGAAAAACGTTACGGAAAGAAAATTGCCGAGAATACCACCATTCTTTATGGCGGCAGCTGCAAAGCTTCAAACGCTGCCGAATTGTTTGCAAACGCCGATGTTGACGGAGGCCTGATTGGCGGAGCATCTCTGACCAAAGATGAGTTTTGCAACATTGTCAAAGCACTCTGATGAGCGATAACCACTGGATAGAACTGACAGTCACCATCCCTGATGCAGATCAGGAGAAGAGAGACATTGCCACGGCATTACTTGCTGATATAGGTTGCGAAAGTTTTTCGGATACAGACACCGGAATTATTGCCTATATCAGCAGTTCTCTCTTTTCAGATGAAAAAGTAACTGCCTCCCGCATTTATGACCTGCCCGTTTTAAACGGGATCATGATCAGCAACAGGATTATTGAACGGGTGAACTGGAACAAAGAATGGGAGAAGAATTTTCACCCTGTTATAATAGCAGGACAGTGTTCCATCAGGGCGCCTTTCCATCCTAAGCCTGAAAATGTTGAGTTCGATATAGTAATTGAGCCAAAGATGTCATTCGGAACAGGACATCATCAGACTACCGCCCTGATGACAGAACTGCTAATTGCCGCCGATGTAAAGGGATTAAAGGTTCTGGACATGGGTTGCGGTACCGGGGTGCTTGCGATCCTTGCCTTTATAAAGGGAGCTGCTAAAGTCAGTGCGGTGGACATTGATGAATGGGCATGTCTTAATACAACAGAAAACTGCAACATAAATAATTGCATCGTCGATGTAAGACAGGGAGATATCTCAACTGTTGCAGGAGAAAAATACGATCTTATTCTGGCTAACATAACACGTAATATCCTGATAGAAAATATGAATACCCTTGGTTCCTGCCTCAATGAGAGAGGAATGCTTTTCCTAAGCGGGTTCTATTCAGAAGACTTACCGGAAATTGAAAAGTCTACAGATGCTGTCGGATTGATGCCTGGTAAAGTGCTCTCAAGGGATGAATGGTGTGCAGCATCATTCAGGAAAAAATAAATCAGCAGTGATGAGGAAGTTTGTCTTTAGTCTTTTTTGCATTATTGCTTTAAGTGCAAATCTGTTTTGCCAGGAGACATTTCAGTTTTCAGGTGATATGTCAAAATTTAAGGACGAACTACTTCAGTTTATGGGCTCACCAACATCTGATGAGCAAAAGACAGACCTGCAGCATTTTATCACTCTCTGGGACAGCACAGCGTTTTCAACTCCTGATAAAGATCTTATTATAAATGTAGTAAGCCAGATGCGGGCAAGAAACATGAGACCCGCTCCTGCCTTTTATACACTTATGAATACCCTGTGGCTCTTTAATGAGGAGAAGGTGAGCGGGAAACAGCGTCGCGACTGGCTTATAAGCCTTAGTGAAATAATTTTTGATCCAAGATATTCATCCCTGAAAGTTGATAAATATATTGAGATATCCGGTCTCTTTGTAAAAAACAAAACATTATACGACTCCGGATCAATCAGCTGGCAGGTAAAGCAGGGAAAGGCTGAGTTTTCGAGAGACACAACCCTTCAGATACAAATTACCAATGCAACAATAATATGTCACTCGATAAAAGACAGCCTCGAAATTTATAATTTCACTGGTTACTATAACCCCGATTTGTTTGCACTATACTGCAAAAACGGATTTGTAACCTGGGAAAAAGCCGGCTATCCACGCGATAAGGTTTCCGCAAAAGTATATGACTTTACCATTGATGCAACGCAGAACTATTATATATGCGATTCCTCAATGCTCAGTCACAAGGACTACTTTAAGCACCCTGTAGCCGGTAAACTGACTGACAAGGCAACCTTTGCAAGAACCCCCGAGGATGCAACCTACCCTAAATTTGAGACATACGAAACAAGATTCAGGATAGATAATATATATAAGGATGTTGATTACGAAGGAGGTATCGGTCTGGAAGGAGCGTTAGTTCATGGTATGGGCACAGCATCTAACCCAGCCAGCATAAAGCTTCACCGTAATGACACACTTTACGTAAAAATAGCCTCAAAAAGCTTCCTCCTATCCCAAAAGAGCCTTAAGAGTATTGAAGCTTCAGCAACATTATATCTCGATAAAGACTCCATCTATCATTCAAATATCGACTTTGCTTATAACCCAGCAACCAGGGAAATGAGCCTGAACAGAACCCAGAGTCCCATTGGCAAGAGTCCATATTTCGACTCATTTCATAATCTTGACATGACCTTTGAGAATCTCTTTTGGGATATGGACAACTCCTACATGGTATTGTCAAGGCCAAAAAGTGCTTCTATCGGACAGGCAAAGTTTGAATCAACATCGTTCTACAACGACAGAAATTTCTTCAGGTTAATGCGTCTTGAAGATGTCCATCCTTTGTATCTGATGAGAGACTTTGCAAAAAAGATGGGCTCCGAAACCTTTTCTGTAGAGTCCTTTGCAAAGTGGATGAAAGTTTCAGATGAGCAGGCCGTAGCCTTATGTATAGAGCTTGCCAATGGAGGTTTTCTCTTTTACGACAGGAGCTATAATGAAGTGACCGTTAAAAGGAAAGTTGACGACTATATTGCATCGTTTGCCAAGAAGAAAGACTACGATGCAATCACAATAAACAGTGAGGCCAGCGGCAATGAGCAGAATGCAATCCTCGACATGAAAAGTTACAGGATGACCATTTGCGGCGTCCCGGCAGTGATGCTGAGTGACTCACAGAAGGTTGCAATCTTTCCATACGGCGGCAAACTGGTAGTGGGCAAAAACAGGGCGATATCCTTTGATGGTGTGGTTCAGGCAGGGCTGTTTACCATCTTCGGCAAACAGTTCACTTTTAAATACGACACCTTCTACCTCCGCCTGCAAAAAATTGACTCAATAAGAATCGCAGTTGAGACAGGAGAGAAAGATGCATTTGGAAAACCTAAGGTTGAAGAAATTGAAAATATGATCCAGCTGGGTACTGCAAACCTGTATATTGACGATCCTAAAAATAAGTCAGGCCTTAAAAGCCTTAAACAGTATCCTATTATACATGCGGTAACCTATTCCTATATCTTTTACGATAAAGTCCCGGGTCTTGAAGGGGTATACCCCCAGAAAGATTTTTATTTCAGGGTTGATCCATTCACATATACGAATATTGACCATTACTCTAACAGGGATATATCTCTTGATGGTGAATTCATCGGAGGAAAAATACTTGAGCCAATGAGGCAGACACTTTCGATTCAGCCTGATAACTCGCTTGGTTTTTCTATGGTTGTACCCGAAGCGGGCCTGCCTGTTTATTCCGGCAAGGGTCAGGTATTTGATTTCCTCAGCATGAGCAATAAGGGCCTTATTTCAAGCGGTAAGCTGAATCACCTTACAACAGTAACGGTGGCAGACACGTTCCGTTTTTACCCCGACTCAATGAAAACGCATGCAATGAGCTTCAACATGGCAAAAAGTCCGGAATTTCCGGACCTGGTATCTGTCGATGTCGGAATTAAATGGCTTACTGACAATGATGTGTGGTATGCAACCAACTCGAAGGATAAAGTCTTTAACATGTTTGCAAACGGCACCACCATGGACGGCGTCCTGAAGCTTCAGCCAGGGAACCTGTCTGGCGATGGTGTGGTCAATATGACTGATTCAAGAATCACATCCAGCACGTTCAACTTTAAAAGTATGAGCATTGATGCCGATACATCTGATTATTACCTGAAGGCACTAAAAGGAAACGGCTATGGATTTGTTGCAAACAACGCCAACAGTCATGTCAATTTTGAAACACAGCATACTGCCTTCGGCCTTAACACTGACTCTTCGCTGGTTGTTCTGCCGGAGATAGAGTACATATGCAAGATGACTAACTTCGATTATGACATGAAGGCAAGAACCCTTCAGATGATGCAGAAAGGAAGAGAATCAACCACCCTTATGCCTGCCGAAAAACTCCTGAAGCTGCCTTTTGACAAACTGGAAAAGCCTACATTCTTCTCCACCAACAATATGAAGGACACTGTCAGCTTTGCCTCAGGAAGTGGCACATATTATCTTGAAAAAGAATATATGCAAGTTGATAACGTCAACTATGTTAAGGTTGCAGACGCTCTTATTCAGCCCGGAGGCGGCAGCCTGATTATATCTTCGGGGGCAAAGATAAAGCAGGCCGACAGTTCACTTGTGGCTATCAATAACAGGCACCTTATACATTCTGCAAGCATTAAGATTGAGAGCAGTGCATACTATTCAGGTGGTGGTATATATGATTATATTGATGAGGATGGGAAAACGGAAGAGATCTCCTTACCAACTATTGAGGTAGACACCATGGCTACAAGCGCGCAAGGATACATTCCTGTTTCTCAACACTTTACGCTAAGCCCATATTTTACATTCTCCGGTGATGTTGCATTACGTTCAGCCCGCACCAATCTTGCATTTACCGGTTCTGCCGGGATAATCACAAACTGTAAAAATATTAAAACCTCATCCGTAAAATTCAGTTCTGTCATAGATCCGAAACATGTGCTCATCCCTGTAGGTGAAAAAGCAAGAGATGTAAACGACAATCTTATTTATTCGGGTTCATTCGTTTCTCTCGATTCTGCCGGAGTCTATGGGGCATTCCTCTCAGACAGGAAATCATGGAGCGACAATCCGCTTGTCTCTTCTACCGGATATCTTTCTTTTGATAAAGGTGCCGGAAAATACAGGATTGCCTCCCTGGCAAAACTTTCTGACCTGAGCCAGAACGGCAATATGGTTTCATTCGATAAAGACTACTGCATACTTTCAGGAGAGGGCATAATCAATTTTGGAACAAATTATGACCTGCTGAAGATGGATGGTGCCGGCAAGGTAATACACCAGACCGACTCTACCACTCTGTCAGTTCATTCATTGCTTGGATTTTCGTTCTTCTTCAGCCCTGAAGCACTGAAGATGATGGCCGATGAAATAAAGAGTGTTCCCACTCTGAAAACGGTTAATGTTTCCAACGACTTTTACAGGAAAGCCTTCCGGGATCTTTTAGGTGATAAGGCAGCTACATCCATTACCGAAGACCTTCAGTTATATGGTACCATACGGACAATGCCAAAAGAGTTCTCCTACCAGATACTTCTCAATGATGTTAATATGGTATGGGATCCTGAATCCATGTCGTTTGTCTCAAAAGGAAAGATAGGTATCGGGTTCATAGGTGGATCACCATTAAATGTATATGTTGACGGGTATATTGAACTGCAGCGCAAAAGATCAGGCGACCTGCTGGACATATACCTCAAGGTTAATGACAATACCTGGTACTGGTTCTCCTATTTCAGGGGAGTAATGATGAGTCTTTCGTCCAACAGGGCATATGACGATATCCTGAGTAACCTGAAAGAGAGTGCCAGGAAACATCCGGAATCAACAGCACGCAAGCCATACAAATACATGATTGGGGTTCAGGACAGACTTAACAGGCTCCTTTTAAGAATGAGAGGCAGCAAAGAAGGAGACGAAGGTCAAAATCAATAACCAGCCCCCTTTCGTCGGTTACCGAACTCTATGACTTCCATATCGTTGATGCTGTTGCCATTAACAGACACTTTCAAAACTGTCATGACTTTGTGAATGCCGGTATGACCTGCAGATCCTGGATTAATGCACAGCATTCCATGCTTTGGATCATTCATAACCCTGGTTATATGAGAATGACCGCAAACAAAAATATCAGGCTTCTCCTTTTCAATCAGTTCCAGGGCGTGCCTGTCATAATGACCAGGGTATCCGCCAATATGAATCAAAAGCACCTTCTTCTCTCCTGCCATGAAAGTAAGATGCTCTTTGGTAGCCCTGCGTATTTCATATCCGTCACAGTTACCAAAGACAGCCCTTACCGGTTTAAATGATTCAAGTTCTTCAAGAACATCAATGCTGCCTATATCGCCAGCATGCCATATTTCGTCACAATCAGAAAAATGTTCAATTACAGCCTGGTCAAGCCAGCTGTGTGTATCAGAAATTATGCCTATTCTCATTTACTGTAGAGGTAACTTAAGAGTGTAAATTTCAATAAATTTGTAAAAACTTATTCAAAATGCAGGTTTTTTATTCTTATAAAATTGCAGACAACAACGCTGTCTTTGACCCTGAGGAATCACAGCATGGAGTTAAAGTGCTGAGACTGCGCAAAGGAAGCAAAATATATTTCACTGATGGTGTTGGCAATATGTATGAAGGCGAGATAACATCCGATGACTTCAGAAAAATGGAAGCAAGGATAATATCTGTCACTCGCGGATATGGGAAGAGAGAGTATTCTCTTCATATGGCTGTCTCACCACTTAAGAATCACGACCGCTTTGAATGGTTCATTGAGAAAGCTGTTGAAATGGGCATTGACGAGATAACCCCTCTTATATGTGAGAGGACAGAAAAACAAACGGTTAAAAGTGAACGTCTGAGAAAGCTGATAATATCAGCCATGAAACAATCAGTAAAGTCATATCTCCCCTGCCTCCATGAGCCAGCTCCTTTCAATCTCTTTGTAAACAGACCTTTGAGTGACACAAAAATTATAGCACATTGCAGCAATATTTTTCAGAGGGATCCTATAACCTCAATTATTGAACGTGGCAAGAACATTACCATACTGGTTGGCCCTGAAGGAGATTTTAGTGAGTCCGAAATTGAAAATGCTGTCAGCCATGGTTTCAGGTCTGTAAGTCTCGGAGAAAGCAGGCTGAGAACAGAAACAGCAGGCATTGTTGCCTGCTGCTCTTCTTATCTTGCAAATATTTGAGATTTATTTATTCTGTAAGTACATAAATACATTTGATATCTTCCTTAATGGCACTTTATAAAACTCGGTATATTGACACCGGGCACAGGTAACTGTTGTAAATACCTTGTATCCAAAGTTAGAGAGTATCGAAATTAACGAGTAATGTGCACGCAATTCGGCAAGTCTGTACTCTTTCCCACCACACTTTGGGCAGGTAAATTTAATCATTGGCACTTCCTTTTTCATCGGAATCATCTTTTTGATTTGTTCTTTTTTCTTTAAGTCGTCCTGCTCTCCGTAACGCCTGGTCAAGTATCCATTCAATCTGACCATTGGTACTGCGGAATTCATCTGACGCCCATTTTTCAATAGCAGCCAGTTTATCCGGGTCAACCCTGATAATAAATGACTTCTTTTGTGCCATCATTAGTGCTGTAATGTGCCGGCATTAATTATCGGGTTAGGGTCTTTGTCTCCACAAAGAACTACCATCAGATTACTTACCATGGCTGCCTTTTTCTCTTCGTCAAGATCAATGATCTTCTTTTCTGATAGCTGTTCAAGTGCCATTTCAACCATTGAGACTGCCCCCTCAACTATTTTGAAACGTGCTGCAACAACTGCTGCTGCCTGCTGCCTGCGAAGCATTGCACCGGCAATCTCTTCTGCATAAGCAATGTAGTTTATTCTTGCCTCAATCACATTTATACCGGCAATATTCAACCTCTCACGAATCTCCCTCTCCAACTCATCGTTTACCTCTTCACCACCACCTCGCAGAGTGATCTCGGATTCCTTCCCCTCAAAGTTGTCATACGGATAAAGACCTGCCAGTTTACGAAGTGCAGCATCACTCTGCACAAGTACAAAATGTTCATAGTTGTCCACATCAAAAGCAGCTTTGTAGGTGTTATCCACTTTCCACACAAGCACAAGACCTATCTTTATAGGGTTACCATTGCTGTCATTAACCTTTATGGGCTCACTGTCAAAGTTCCTGGCTTTCAATGATATCTTTTTCTTTTGAAAGAACGGGTTCACCCAGAAAAACCCATTGTTTTTTATTGTGCCTTTATATGCACCAAACAATACAAGAACGCACGATTCATTAGGGTTAACAACTGTCAGCCCGATCATCGTGAGGAAAAACAAAACTATCAGCGCCCCTCCCAACGGAAAGATCTCGCTTATAAATGAAAAAACCGTTGCTGCTAAAATCACCAGCAGTAAAAACAAAAACAGATACCCTGATGCAGGGCTGTAACTTTTTTCTTCTTTCATGACTTTATGATATTATTTTGATATCACAAAGATATAATACAAAAAAGTAAATGTCAAGTTTTCAGGAAAAAATTTATCGTCAAAAAAGCTATCGTGATAAAAGTTTAGAAATTAATCCAAGGAAACAACATGTCTGTCAACAGAAAACGCACCTTTACCAATTTTCAGGGAGATAAGTGTAATTATTTGAAACCTAATGATTAATATTACGTTCAACTATTAAGTCGGAAAGAATAAAAGGTTCTATTCGTAGAATGAAAAATTATTGTTGCAGTTTTTCATCTTTAATCTTTTAGAAAGGGATCGGGTTGCGGTCCCTTTTATTTTTTCCGAAAACCAGGAACTAAAAACGGGTCAATTCCAATAGAGAGAGGCATCGGTTCAAGTCGAAACTCCGGATGACAGATAAAGATCCCTCACTCCACTACGTTTAGTTTGGAATGACGGAGCATTTTAATTTATAGAGCGAAGAGCATAATCTGGGTCATTCCGGACAAAGAGAGGAATCTTTTTCCCGCTATTACATTTTCTAATTAACATTAATCAGATTAAATTCTATACGCCGGATTTCGGTATTGATTCCTAAACATCTCCAATAATTATTTATATCTGAACTTTCACTTTGCAATAGTTTCTATATTTGTATTGGTAATCTGATAAGTCGGGCATGAACAGAGAGGCATTCACTAATTTAATTCAAAAGAGATCTTCCTTCTTATCGGCAATTGCCCTGTTGAGCCTGTCTGTTATAATTGCTGTAATTGCATTCTACCAGGGATATAACCGTAATATAAGCAGGCAAAAAGCCATTGAGCTGACTGCCGTAACAAATCTTAAGGCAGATGATATTTCCATCTGGTATAATTACAGGATGAAGGATGCAACTGATTTATCCAGGAATGAAATTTTTAAGGCAAAACTTGAATCATACCTGCTGAAAAAGAACGAAAGAACCTTCAAAAATCTCTATTCATTTCTTGATTCCTTCAGGATAGAAAAAGAGTACTTCGAAATATGTATAGCATCAGGTGAAGGAGAGTTGTTATTTACTACAGATTCGTTGTCAGAGGGGTTGGATAAAGAGCTGAAAAGGTATATTATTTTGTCTGCCGACTCCATGAAGGCACTTTCTGACGATTTGTACCTGTGTAAAACGCACAACAAAAAGCATATTGATTTTATTTCACCGGTTTCAATCAGAAAAGGTTCTGCACCTTTAATTATTGTTTTAAGAGTTGACCCCGAAAAATCACTTTTCCCTCTTGTAAAATCATGGCCTTCTGAAAGTAATATTACAAAGAATATCCTGCTGCGTGTCAAGGGCGATTCGCTTATGTTATTATCATCCCCGATAAATAACAACGGGTTCCAGGTAAAGCCTGTCAGGTCTTTAAATCTTCCTAATGACGCATCCATAACAGATTACAAGGGAATTACCAAGCTCATAAATCCAAACAACAAGAAAGAGCTTGCCTATGTCAGGTCAATAAAAGGCACCTCATGGCATCTTGTATCAATGCTTTCCAAACAGAATACTTTCAGTCAGGTAGGGAATACCAGGTTGATCTTTTCTCTTACCATCCTGTCACTATTACTCTTTATTATTGGTGTTGTACTGATTTATCTTATCTATCAGCGTAAATCATATATGATGATTCTGAGGGAAATTAATGAGAGGAAAGCTGCCGATATGCGTCAGAAAGCACTTTACCGGATTGCTGAGTCGATGCTAATTTCTCCCACTGTGTCTGAGCTTTCAAATGTAATTATTGACCAGATTGAGTCTGTCATTCAATGTCAGGATATCAGGATTGAGCTGTATGGTCGTCCGATAAAAAATATCCCCTCCTTATCGTTTGAAGGAACAAAATATGCTTCGCAACTCGAAAAACCGGTTGACGGAAGTTTACAAAGCTACTGCCTTAAACAGGGTAAACCACTTATTCTCAATAGCAAAGAACTTGAATCACTAATAAAGGAAGGCCAGATTAAACAGGATAATGAAATCATGACTTCATGCCTGGTATTGCCGTTGTTCAGTAAAACGGTACCAATGGCAACACTTTCTATCTCCGGTAAAGAGGAAAATGCTTTTGACGAGTCGCTGATAACATTCCTTGAGATAATTGTAAACCAGACCAGGACGTTTATTGACCGGAAAGTAAATGAAGATGAAGTGATAAAACTCTCAAAGGGTATAATTCAGAGTCCGGTAAGTATTCTCATTACTGACAGGGATAGTAACATTGAGTATGTAAATCCGAAATATCTGCAGGTTACAGGACTGAAATCTGAGGATATTATTGGTAAGCATTACTCTGAGGTACGTAAAAACTTTATGCCTGCAGATACGTTTGAAGATATGGTCTCAAGGCTTTCCGACAATAAAGACTGGACCGGAGAACTTCTTTCAACAGCACAGAACGGGGAGCAGATTTGGGAAAGCATTCATGTATCTCCAATTCTTGACAACAAAGGGAATATTTCGCATTACATCTCTATCCGTGATGACATTACGGAGGAGAAAAACATGATTGACAAGCTGATAATTGCCAAGGAAAAGGCAGAAGAGAGCGACAGGCTAAAGACATCATTCCTGGCCAACATGAGTCATGAGGTAAGAACTCCCATGAATGCCATAATAGGTTTTGCTGAGCTGTTGAGCTTCAGGGATATATCAAAAGATGAACAGTTGGAGTATTCACAGGTCATCAAACAGAGGTCATATGAGCTACTTGCTATTATAGATGATATCATTGATGTATCCCGACTTGAAACAGGAAAACTCAAGATGTTTAAGGAGAAGGTGAATATCTGTGATATTCTGGCAGATGCATACAATACAGCCACTACGGTATGGCGCGAATCCGGGAAAAGCAGTGTAAACCTTGAGCTCATTAATGAGGTACCTGACAGTGAAATATATGCCTATACAGATTCAGGCAGGCTAAGGCAGATACTGACAAACCTTATTGATAATGCCTTTAAATTTACAGAAGAGGGTGTGATAAAATTTGGATGCATGAATTCCAATGAGAGGGATATTCTCTTTTATGTAAGAGATACGGGGATTGGCATTCCTGAAGACAAACAATCAGTTATATTTGAGCGTTTCCGGCAGGTAGAGGAAGATTATTCGCGCAAAAAAGGAGGCATCGGACTGGGGTTGTCAATATGCAAAGGACTGGCAGAATTACTTGATGGTAATATATGGGTAAAATCAGAGCCCGGGAAAGGAAGTACATTCTTCTTTACAATATCAAAGGGCACCGGTGAACCAGAAGATAAAGAGACTAAAAAAGTTAAAAAAATGATAAACAGCAATATCAAGGGTATATGGGTAAACCGCCGTCTCCTTGTTGTTGAAGACGAGCCGTTGAACGCCAGATATATACAAAATGCACTGGAGCCCTCAGGTATTAATCTGGTTCATGCCGATACCGGCACAAAGGCAATTGAAGTATTAAAAAAGGATCAGCTTTTTGATGCGGTCCTGCTTGACATCAGGTTGCCGGACATTGATGGTTTTGAGCTTGCACGGCAGATGAAAAGCATTAACAGCAGTATCAGGATCATTGCTCAGACAGCATATGCATCTGACCAATACATGAAGATGTGCTTTGATGCAGGCTGTGATGATTACCTGGCAAAACCTTTTAAGGTCCAGGATCTTTTTGAAGTTCTGAGGAAATATCTTTAAAAAAAAATGCGGGGCTGACCCCGCATCTTAATTCTATTATTTCTACCCTGCTTTATTCATTTAGGGCTTTTTCAAGAGCATTAAGGATTGGCTGGGTAGATAGTTTCTGTCCTACCGCCTGTTGCATCCAGCATTGAGGAGTAAGCCTTCCCTGCTTATAAATACGGTCAATCTCATCAGAAAAATCTTTGCCTGAAAGATATTCTTCAAGCTGGAACTTTATGATCTGTCCGTAAGAGTAGTTTGCAAGATAAAGCGGGTTATCCACCATATGTGAATAGATAGCCAGTATAGGAGAATCTTTTATTCCGAATACCGGGGCATAGTATTTATTCCATACGCCTTTTGCAATATCGATGGTAGCAGCCTTAAGCTCAGCAGGTGTGGCTTGCGGATGGGCATACATCCATTTCCAGACGTCCATATCTACAAGTCCCACTCCCATTATTTCCATCAGTGACCATGCTTCGTCAAAAGTCTCGAACTTCTTCATTTCCGGGTTGTCGGTTTTTACGTCGAGAAGCATCAGATCACGTGCCTGAAACACAAAAGCAAGAGCCTCAGTGAAAGCCGTATTAGGTACACTGGCCATCATATAGTTGTCAACATCATACATTGAGATAGTCTGTTCAACATTATGTCCGAACTCATGAACGGCGATGTTGTAACCTTTATAATCCATTCCCGCCGGAGAGATTCTCGTTCTCAGGTGCGACTTAGAGCCTTTCATTGCTGCACCCCATGCATGACCTGATCCTCTTGCCGGATCCACAACAATTTTTTCAGCAATATATGCTGCACGTTCAGGAGACCATCCAAGTTTGATAAGCATATCCTTCATCCCTGCATTGAAAGCCTGTGGCGTTGGATAGAGCGCCCTGGTCTTTGATGTAAGAAAATCTTCAGGGATAGTGCTTCTTACCTTGAATCCATCGTACCAGATGTCATAAGGTTTAAGATCACGGCCAAGGCGTTGTTTTATTTTTGCGCCGAGGGTAGCCAGTAGTGGCGATTTAAGGTAAGAGTCAAATAATGCCTCAACCTCCTCCTGCTTGATCTCCATGCCACCTGAAAAGCTTCTCTCGATGAAGGTGTTCATCTCAGGATTGTAAGCATCATAAGCCCTCATCGCATTAAAATTGTCAATAATGCATTTGTAACGGGTGTCAGGTTCAGCATCCTGTTTAACTTCCTTCCCGGCCTTTGTCACTTGATTTGAGTAAGGAGCCCATTCATACTCAGGTGAGTTAATGACAGCCTGAGGTATATCCTGATAAATTATTCTCTCCATTACCCTGTATATCATATCCTGTTTTTCAGCTCCGGTAACCTTATCGGCATAGTCGGCCTTTATCTCATCCCTGAGGTTCCAGTGTGATAGCAGGACCATGTTATCCGGGAAGAGCTGACGGCCATCATTGGTACGCAGGTGCCCCATATAAATGTTATAGGATGCGATATACATCTCTGAAGCTCCAAGTGCCTTGCCTGCATTTTGGTTCAGTTCGGCAGGCTCCCTGGAAACAAACATGTCACCCAGACGAGCCATAGCCCAGTCGGTACGAGTCCATTGGCTGCTTTGCTTTTCTTTCTCTCCCAGGGTATAGTATGGGAAATTAAGAGCAATGACAAATGCAATCTTGTTCTCATAGAAATCGCTTTGCAGATGAGCACCAGGAGAATAGCTCCCGAACATCTCATCAATATTCCTGATTTTTCCACCCGATTCATCAAGTGTTTTTCTCAGACTGAGTGTTATCTCGTTGTTATGTCCGTAGAGAGATTCAATGTAGTTTGATATCTTTTGAAATATCTCCAGACGCTCAGCCGGGTCGGCAATATAATTCTCACCTGCAAATGTTTTAAAGTCGGCAGGAGACCCATCTTCAGCTCTCCATAAAGAGGCGGCATGCTCAACACCTTTGGTAAGCAGTTCAGTGTTAACTGCCGGATTTTTTGTTTTTATCGACTCAATTGTCTCCCTCACTGTTGCCTTATTTATAAAGGCATCATCAGAAGCAGCAAAAAGGTTTGTGTTTCCTGCAGTGCAAGCAGTAAGTATTGCACCCAGCAGAATATATATCTTCTTCATTGCTCAGAATCCTTTATTTAACAAACTGTTTTGCATAATATTTTGCCGTGAGCTTTTCTCCGGTAGCCTTTTCAATCATATCATTCCAGGTATACCTTGCTCCGGGATAAAATACCTTTTCCTTAAGATAATTACCTACTGCAGGCTGATTTACCATTGAAGGAGTGACATTCAGATTATTTATCATATATGAATATAGCTGTGATGCAAGTACTTCCCCAAGGAGATAGTTGTGGTAATAGCACGGGTAAAGTGCAATATGAATCTTGGTTGCGTAATCGGGCATATTTCTTCCTTCAGGCTTTTTAATCATCTGGTATTTCTCAACCATGTCCCACCATAATTGGTTAAGATCCTGGTCAGGGTTTTCATACATCGATTTCTCAAAGTGATACATTACCTGTACCCAGCGGCTGAATACAAGTTGCTGCAGGCGTAATGCCTTAAAGCTATCATCTTTAATAAGGTCGGCTTCTTTCCTGTCAATAATACCCATATCGCACATCCATGACGGGTCTGTTGCCAGTCTTCCAAACATTTCAGCAATAGCTTCTGTTGTGAAGGTGTGAGCAGCATCCCTCAGTTCCCATGGCATCTGCGGATCATAATAGAATGAATATACGCCGTGGCCCAATTCGTGAAGGATGGTGCCCATCCACTGGGAGTTTGGTTGAATATTATCGAGGGTTCTTACATCACCTGCACGGTCAATATCAGTGGAGAAAGCATGCTGATTTTTCCCTGGCTTTTCATAGAGGTCACTGTTAGCAAGAATCTTGTCAACATTTAAACCAAGACCGTCATAGAATTTTGCAGCAAGTTTTGCAGGATCCTGATTTTTATAATATTTGTCGAAATCAACTTTATAAATTGCAGGGGCTTCCTGGAAAAACCTGTTCTGGTAATGCCATGGACGAAGCTCTGATACCGGAATATTATAATATTTGGCAAAGTAATTGTCAATCTCACCTTTCAGTTCAGCAAAATTTCCTCTTGTAAGGCTGTCAAGCTCATCCAGGATCCTGGTAACCTCTTCCGGATCCTGTCCTGAAAGCCTCAGGCTCATGTCGTGGTAGTTTTTAAATCCGAGGTTTGTAGCAATAAGATTACGATGTTTAACAAGTTTGATCAGGTCATCTGCCACAACTGTGCCAATCATCTTATGGGCTTCCCATGCCTCCTGAAGTTTCTTTCCATCTTTTGATGTCTTGAGAATCTCTTCAATCACATTGTCAGAAACCGGTTTGCCGTCAACCATAGCGCGGAAGTTTGAATATTTAACATTTATCCCGGCTTCCATCTTTAGTTGCTTTGCGATCAGTGCAGTATCAACCTGGCCAGAGAGGTAATAGTTAAAGATCCTGTCCATTTCCCGCATTAAAATCGGGTCCTTTACAGATCCTGATTCCTTAATAGCTTTAATCTCATTATAGGAAGCCTTATCTGTGAAGATTTTCTGAAGCTCAAACGAAGCTTTTTCGCTTATTTTCCAGTTTTCTTCCGTGTTATTGATATTGGCGTTCCATGAAGCAATGCTTGCTTCGCGTTGCAGGGGAATTACTTTCTGCTCATAGGCAGCGATAAAATCCCTGAGTCTTTTTTCCATCTTCTCCTGTTTTGATGCACAGGAGGCCATCAGTATTATGGCCATGATGCATCCTGTTAATAATGAAATCCTTTTCATGTTTGTTTTCTGAGCTTTGCTGGTTTAATAAAAAGCAATAAAGCAAAACATGAGCATTAATTCTCCTGATTAATGTCATGAATCGCCTTGTAATTAGATTTTTTTAGTGAACTTTTGCGTCCTTCTTTATCTTTTCAAAGAGATCGATAATTACTCTCTCTTCAGGTTCATGGTACCTTGTCTCAGCTCTGCTCAAAACGATATCGGTAAGTGACTCAATACCAAACGCATCTGAGTAAATATCAGGGTGGCAGTCCATTAGCTCTTGATAAGTAATAAAATGTGTAAATTTTTCTTTCATAGGCATTTTTATCTTTACAAGGGAAAAACGCCTTAAAGAAACTAATATTGCATCAGTTAGCAGATAGGGTAATATTTTTTTCTGCCATCATCTTTCTCATGTTTATGAGGGCATAACGCATTCTGCCCAGGGCTGTGTTAATGCTTACACCTGTCATATCAGCAATCTCTTTAAAACTCATTCCGGTATAATGCCTCATAATCACCACTTCGCGCTGATCTGCAGGCAGTTCTCCTATGAGTTTCCTTATATCGGCAAGGAGTTGTCTTTTGAGAATTGCATCTTCAATGCTTTCATCGAGCAGTCTTACAGAGGAGAGGACCTCCGGATTCGACTCTTCGGTCAGTACAATACCGGCTTGCTTTATATGCCTGTAATGATCAATAATAAGGTTGTGCGCAATTCTCATTACCCACGACAGAAACCTGCCATCATCCTGATATTTTCCCAGTCTGATAGACTGAACAACCTTCAAAAAGGTATCCTGAAAGATATCATCTGAAATATCCCTGTTACGAATGTAAAGATTTATGTAGGAATAGACTTTGTTTTTATGACGGAGTATAAGAAGCTCAATGCTTCTTTCGTTGCCGTTTATGAATTCTGTTATGAGTTCATAATCGGTTTTTGTGGTTTCCGACTCTCTCTCTTATTGGTTAAGAGTCGAGATATTCTATAGGCTATCCTCCGTTTTGGTTAACTGATATGCAAATAAAAGAAAAAAATTTTACTCTAAATGCATTACTTTTGAATTTTTGATGAAGGGAGACAATATGAGTGGACAAATTGACATAAAAGGGGCCAGGGTACATAACCTTAAAAACATAACTCTGTCGATACCCAGGAATAAGCTGGTTGTCATTACCGGCGTTTCTGGCTCCGGAAAGTCATCACTTGCTTTTGATACTATTTATGCAGAAGGTCAGAGAAGGTATGTTGAGAGTCTTTCGTCATATGCAAGACAGTTCCTGGGCAGGATGAACAAACCCGAGGTGGATTTTATAAACGGCATCCCTCCTGCCATTGCCATTGAGCAGAAAGTAAATACCAGGAATCCGCGATCCACTGTAGGCACATCAACTGAGATATATGATTATCTGCGGCTGCTTTATGCAAGGGTAGGCCACACTATTTCGCCCGTATCAGGGAAGGAAGTGCGTAAACACACGGTTGATGATGTTGTAAATTACATTGCAGTGCTTACCCCTGGCTCACGTGTCATAATTACTTCTCCTCTTACTATTCCTGAGAACATTAAAGTTGAAGAGTATTTCCGTTTTCTTTTAAATCAGGGTTTTACACGCATTAGCAGTGAAAAAGGATTTATCAGGCTGGATGAGCCGGGACATGACGCTGACTTTATCCAGGGTCAGTCAATTGATCTTGTGATTGACAGGTTTGCAGCTGACTCTGGTGAAGAGTTTCTGAGCCGCATAGCCGATTCTGTTCAGACAGCATTCCTTACCGGCAAGGGACATCTCTCTTTAACCATAACCGATGAAGAGACAACCCAGACAGTCAGGTTTTCGGATAAGTTTGAAGAAGACGGTATCACTTTTGAAGAGCCGACAGAGCACCTCTTCAGTTTCAATAACCCATTGGGAGCCTGCCCGGTGTGTGAAGGTTACGGTAAAATCATTGGCATTGATGAAAATCTTGTAATACCTGATGAGAATCTCTCAGTCTATGATGATGCTGTTGCCTGCTGGAAAGGAGAGACAATGAAGCTCTGGAAAGAGAGACTCATTTATAATGCCGACAAATTTGATTTCCCGATACATAAACCATGGTATAAGCTGACTCAGGAGCAGAGAGACCTTGTATGGAAAGGAAACAGGTATTTTTTCGGGCTTAACAGCTTCTTTGAGCACCTGGAAGAAAAAAAATACAAAATCCAGTACAGGGTTATGCTCAGTCGCTATCGGGGCAAACGAGAGTGTCCGGAATGTCATGGACACAGGCTTAAAAAAGAAGCCGGGTATGTAAAGACCGGCGGTAAATCGATACAGGAGATATCCTCCATGAGCATAAAGGAAGCGTATGACTTCTTTGCAAATCTGAGGTTAAACGGAGAAGAAAAAGAGATAGCAGGGCGATTGCTTAAAGAGATACAGCAAAGGCTAGGTTTTCTTATCGATGTGGGTCTCTCCTATCTTACTCTTGACAGGCTGTCAAATACGCTGTCGGGGGGAGAATCTCAGCGTATAAACCTTGCCACCTCCCTTGGCAGTTGCCTTGTCGGTTCACTTTATATACTCGATGAGCCAAGCATTGGCCTGCACCCACGGGATACAGGGTTGCTGATAAATGTATTGAAGGAGCTCAGAGATATTGGAAATACGGTAGTGATTGTTGAGCATGAGGAGGAGATTATAAAAGCTGCGGATGAAATCATTGACATGGGACCCGGAGCAGGCTCACTCGGTGGTGAAATTATCTACCAGGGTGGTGTTGATTTTTCATCCGTTAACAAATCTCTCACAGCAGCTTATATAACAGGGAGCATGGCGATTGAGACACCTGCTATCAGGAGAAAATGGCATAGTTATATCGAGGTAACCTGTGCCAGGGAGAATAACCTGAAAGAGATATCAGTGAAGTTCCCATTACGGACAATAACTGCCGTTACCGGTGTAAGCGGATCAGGAAAATCAACTCTCGTTGAAGATATACTGTTCAAAGCCATATCAAACAGACTGGAAGGCACCTCAATGAAAACAGGGCATTTCTCTGAGCTGCGGGGTGATATCTCATCAATCACAGGCATTGAAATGGTTGATCAGAATCCAATTGGAAGATCAAGCAGATCAAATCCGGTTACATACCTCAAGGCTTTTGATGATATACGAAAGCTCTTTTCCGAGCAGCAGGCAGCGATTCAATATGGGTTAAAACCGGCACATTTTTCATTTAATGTGGAAGGAGGAAGATGCGAAGAGTGTCAGGGCGAAGGTGTAATCAGAGTGGAGATGCAGTTTATGGCCGATGTAGAGCTCACATGTGAAGCTTGCAAAGGAATGAGGTTTAAAAAAGAGACACTGGAGGTAAAATACCGTGAAAAGAGCATCTATGATGTTCTTGAAATGACAATCGAAGAGGCTATTGAATTCTTCGGATCAGACAAAAACAGGTTGAGCAAAAAAATTGCCGGGAAATTGAAGCCTTTATCAGACGTTGGTCTGGGATATGTCAGGCTTGGGCAGTCATCATCAACGCTCTCCGGCGGGGAAAGCCAAAGGGTTAAACTGGCATATTACCTAAGCCAGGAAAAGAGCTCGGAGAGAATGCTGTTTATTTTTGATGAACCGACGACAGGTCTTCATTTCCATGATATAAATAAGCTGATGAAATCGCTTAATGCTCTTGTTGAAAGCGGTCACTCGGTTATTTTAATTGAGCATAATGTTGAAGTGATAAAATGCGCCGATTGGGTAATTGACCTGGGGCCGGAAGGTGGTGAAAAGGGTGGCTATGTGGTTTATGAAGGTACTCCGGAAGGGCTTGCCGGAGTAGAAAGCTCTCACACAGGGAAATTTCTTAAACAGAAGGGACTATAGAAAAAAAAAGCTGCCTTTTTGAGACAGCCTCTTTTTATTATTTGGTAATAAATCCAAACATTATCGCGACGCATCCGCTGGCCGGGATCTCATTTGTTCCCGGGAAGGTGGTTACCTTAACAACTATTTTCAACTGTTGGCTGGCCTCGAGCTTAAAGTCCCAGAATTTTTTATACCCATCCCCTTTGTTATTATAAAGTATTTTGCCAGTGGAATCAAAGATGGTAAACTCTATTGGCGGGAGACCATCTGCACCGCAGATAGCAACCCTGTATTCCATGTCGGAATAAAAAGTCTTATATAATTCAGCCTCTTCTCCTTCAACCAATACTGCTGCATGGTAGTTGCCATCGTGAAGATATGCTCCAAGTTCCTTTTTGCATAACGATTTGGCAAATCCCTTGCACTGTGCGTTTGCTACATTGCCGGTGCCACCTGCCAGAACAACTGCTACAATTAATACTTTTATTAGTTGTCTCATGGTAACATTATTTTACGTAAACGTTTCTAATCTCAGTCACTTTATTGCGGATCTCGAGGAAAGTCTCGGGCTTGATTTCACCACGTGCAGCTCCTTTTATTTCTGTCACGCCTGTTTTGGGGTCAAGAACAGTCTGTGACGGAGCTTTTGAACGCTCTACCTTGTCAAAAGAGGCCTTCAGATCTTTTAGTGGTCCGAGTAATTCCTGAATGGCAGCATTGTCCGAATAGGTCTCAAGCAATCTTACGAGATCGTCAACCGACATCTTCTGATCAATGATTGTGCTTACCAGCTTGTTGCCTTTGAATTTCTTCATATCCACAAGGTTTGTAGATATATAGAGACCTTCTATAAAGCCACCCGCAATAATTGTTGCTGCAACAGCATGCTGTTCGTCATCCTCAAGATAAGACTGAGAATTAAGGAATGTTTCTGAAACAACTTCCATAATCACATCCCGGTTATTAATGTTCTGTTCCAGCTTTTCAATAGTGTTTTCGTCAATTGCATCCATGATGCCAAGACCCTTGGCCATCTTTTCAGCAGCTGACATATAATTAACTATATGTGTTGTCTGGTCATACATGCTGGCGAAACTGAGGTCACAGGTATATATACCAAGATTCAGCGCCATACTTTTGCTTGTAGTATAATTGCTCTGGTTGTCAACCTGGTTCAGCAAAGTCTCATCAAATGTAGCTCCTGTGCCTTTAATTATCTGCGCAATCTCAAGAGGAGTGGGAAGTGCATTAAATACTTTTTCTGCACTCTTATATTGTTCCAGCAATTCTGCATTAGGCTGTTTTTTTTCTGTAATTGTCTTTTCTGCTTCTGTTTTATTCTGACGTGATTTACAGGATATTACAGAAAAGCACAGAGTAACTACAATTAACAGAATTAGCCCACGCAGATAATTGAGTTTCTTATTCATGATGGTTATTATTTAGTTCAAAGGCTATTATCCGACTAAAATACCACTTTTTTTTTATTTTTCAAATATGGCTTTAAGTAATTAAATGTCTATAAATTTGTCCAAACGCTTGATTTATGATAAGGTCAGAAAAGAAACTCAATGAGCTCCGTAAGGTTTTTGAAAGTGGTAACGACACTAATATCAGGGAGAGAATCAAATCGTTAAGGGAAGAAGAGCCATTTGAAGGTTCCATTAATTTGCTAGCATCATTTTATGATACAGCAACAGACAGGGAGATGCGCAATCTCATTGCAAACTTCTTTAATGATATTAAAGAGCGCACAGCAGTTGCCGAAATTATCGGTGCATTACAGTCTCCTTTCTCAGCTCAGACAATGATAATGCTTGCCTCCTCCTGCTGGCAATCCGGTCTCGACTATTCCGAGAGTGCCGGTGATCTGACCACTCTTTATCTGTCGTCCGATTATGCTGTTGCCCTTGAATACTTTACAATCCTGGACAACTGTGCCGACAGGATACCAGCAACAGAAAGAAAGGCAATTGTGGCTAAACTTGAAAAGGCTGTTGAAGATCAACAGGAACCAATTAGCCTGTTGACCAAAGAGTTAATTTCTCTTTTGAAATAATGCTTCTTTAAATATAGGAGCTGTAGTGTTTCATAAACTGCGACCGCTCAAAAACAGCCGGATTTTCAATATTCCGGTAGTTAAGGAGTCCGCGGAACTGACGCAATGAATGGTACTCTTTATCATCCATCCATGTATGAAGAGTTTTATTTATATCAGTTATAACGGAGAATCCCTTCTTATATAAAGCAGAACAAACCTGTACGGTATTTGCTCCGGCAAGAATGTACTTTATTGCATCTTCACCATTATATACTCCGGTTGAGGCTGCTAAATCAATTTCCAGGTTAAGGGCACTTACCATCCCGATCCATCTGAGCACATAGCGTTTTTCAACAGGATTTGTAAGAACAGGTGCTGCTATAACTTTAAGATTGTTAATGTCAAAGTCGGGTTCATAATACCTGCTGAACATTACCAACCCCGAAGCACCATGATTCTGCAACTGGTAAGCCATGTTCAGTATGTTGGAGAACCGGTAACTCAGTTTTACGCTTATAGGTATGGTAACCGTTTTACGAAGTTCCTTTACAAGGTCAAGGTAAGTCTTTTCCACCTGTGAGCCAGTCTGATGCATATCAACCGGCAAATGAAACACGTTTATTTCAAGAGCCGAGGCGCCAGCACGTTCAACCTTCTTTGCAAAATCGATCCACCCCTCTCCTGAGAAACAGTTTATGCTGGCAATGACAGGTATTTTCACCTTTTTCCGGGCTGTTGAAATAAGATCCAGGTAATTATCAACAGAGTTATTTCGTGTATACCATGCAAGATAATCGTCAGCCTCAGGGTAACCACTCTCAGGGGCAGACTCAAAAGACTGCACCACAATCTGTTCTTCAAAGAGTGATTTAAGCACTACTGCTCCTGCCCCGGCAGACTCAGCCTGAGATATTGAATTTACATTCGAAGTGAAATTCGAACTACCTGCAATGACCGGGCTTGAAAGATCCAATCCCAGGTAATGTGTATTTATATTGCTCATATCAGGAATATTTTCGTTGTCCAAAAATAGCCGAGCCGACCCTGATCATTGTACTGCCTTCCTCTACGGCTATGGGCCAATCGCCCGACATACCCATTGATATTTCTGAAAAATAATCAATATTTTGGAAATATTTCTCCCGTATTGAAATAAATATCGATTTCAGTTTTTTAAATTCACCCCTTACCATCTGTTCCTCGCTGCTGAAGGAGGCCATACCCATCAATCCTCTTATCCTTACATTTTTCAGATTGGCAGCAACGGATGTCCAGTCTATTGATTCAATTTCCTGAATGTCAAAACCGAATTTGGTTTCCTCGGTTGCAATATGCACCTGGAGAAGGATGTCTATCTCCCTGTTGTTTTTCTTTGCCTCCTGGTCTATCAGTTCCAGTAGCTTGATTGAATCTACAGATTCTATCATGGATATAAAGGAGGCAATAAGCTTTACCTTGTTTGTCTGCAGGTGGCCGATAATATGCCACTGAATATCAGAAGGGAGGATATCTTTCTTATTCAGCAGCTCCTGCACCTTGTTTTCTGCGAAAAGACGATGACCGCAGTTGTATGCGTCCATAATCTCTCCTGCCGTTCTTGTTTTGGAAACAGCAATGAGAGAGACACCGGATGGCAATGATCCTTTGATTTTTCCAATATTTCCGGCGATCTCTCCCAATTTTTTCTGTTTTAGTCAAGTTTGTGAATGACCAGTCCGCTACGCAGCTTTGGTTCAAACCATGTTGTCTTTGGCGGCATGATATTGCCGGTATTGGCAATGTCAATAAGCTGTTGCATTGAAACAGGGTACAGGGCAAACGCAACTTTCATTTCTCCGCTGTCCACTCTTTTGCTCAATGCATTCAGTCCTCTTATGCCACCAACAAAATCTATCCTCTTTGAAGTTCTCAGGTCTTTAATATCAAGGATAGGAAACAAAACACGTTCTGACAATATGGTGACGTCCAGTACGCCTATCGGGTCACTGTCATTATATGTTCCTGGTCTGGCGGTCAGACTGTACCATTTATTTTCAAGGTACATTGCAAAGTTATGAAGATGAGAAGGTGTATGAACCTCTTTGCCCTTATCTTCAATTACAAAGCTCTCATTTAGTTTTTCCAGCAGCTTTTCAGCGGTAAGGCCGTTCAGATCCTTTATTACACGATTGTAATCAAGTATCTTCAGCTGGGTATCCGGGAAGTGGACAGCCAGGAAGAAATTATACTCCTCATCTCCTCTGTGAGAAGGGTTTTTATCTCTTTTCTCCTTTCCGACCAGGGCAGCAGCGGCAGTACGGTGATGACCATCAGCCACATATGTAAAAGGCACTTTTTCAGCAAAAAGCCTTTCAATATTCCTGTTATCGGCATCCTCACGTACAACCCAGAAATGATGACCGAAGCCATCCTCTGCGACAAAGTCATAGTCAGGCTTTAAACCGGTAATCCTTTTCACTATCAGGTCAAGTTCCTCAACTGCCGGATAAGCAAAGAAAACAGGTTCAATGTTGGCATTATTCACTCTCACGTGAATCATCCTGTCTTCCTCCTTATCCCGTCGTGTCAGTTCATGCTTTTTAATTACCCCATTAAGGTAATCATCAACGGATGCTGCGCCCACAATACCATATTGCGTTCTTCCTTTCATAGTCTGAGCGTAGATATAGAAATGAGGTTTCTCATCCTGTACAAGCCAGCCCTTTCTCTGCCATTCCTGGAAGTTTTCAAAAGCCTTCTTATAGACTTCTTCTGAATGCACATCAGTGCCGGCCGGAAGGTCAATTTCTGAACGTGTTATGTGTAACAGTGATTTTTCTTTACCACGGGCCATTGCCGCAGCCTCCTCTGAGTTCATTACGTCATAGGGAAGACATGCAACCTCTTCAGCATATTTGGCCGGAGGACGAACTCCCCTGAACGGTTTAACTACTGCCATCTCTCTACTAAATTTTTGTTATTTTTTATTTACTCTGAATGTTTCATTACCTGTTGCAAAAAAATCAACTAT
>Ga0209099_1001229_pt1 | contig 26570 bp, 23 predicted proteins | sample AD_JPNHW2_MetaG_FD_184430 | JGI IMG/M metagenome (GOLD analysis project Ga0209099, IMG submission 184430) | Active sludge microbial communities of municipal wastewater-treating anaerobic digesters from Japan - AD_JPNHW2_MetaG (SPAdes) (version 2) | ecosystem: Engineered > Bioreactor > Anaerobic... | reverse complement strand
GTTCATCGAATCGCCGGGGTGGGTGTGGGTGAAATCCCAGAGCAGCAGCTGCAGACCACCCTGCGCATCCGTGCAGGCCCAGGAGCAGGAATCCCGGTTCGCCAGCTCCAGCTCTCCCAGCCTGTTCAGGTAGCTGAAGGCATAAAAGACCGGCTTGTTGATCCCCTGATAATTGAGCAAGCCGAAGCCGCCGTGAAAGGGGGTGAAACGCGGTCCCGACTCCTCAAAGATATCGGTAAAGACCCAGTAGGACATCGAGTTCGCGGCGCGGCCCACCTGCTTGAGCTTGTGCAGCACCCAGGAGGCCTCATGGTAGCTGTCGTGGATCGGATCAGCCGGCGTGTAGGAGGCGCTCCATTCGGTGTAATGCAGCTCGAGACCGGGCATTGCGGAAGCGGCGATCTCGCGGCGCGAGCGCAGGACGTCCCCGCTGACGCTCATGGGATTCGGGTCGAGGATGGTGCCGGCGTTGCCGAATTCATCGAGGTAGCCCTGTTTGACGCCATAGGAGTGGGTGCTGATAAAATCCAGAGGCAATTTATTGCGGGCGCAAAAATCGATCATTTCCGGCACCCAGGCGGCGCCGGCCGTAGCGGGTCCGCCCACCCGGTAGGCCACATCCACGTCCTTGATCGCCTTGACCGTGGCCGTATACAGCCTGAAATACTCCTCCTGGGTCCCGGACCAGAAACCGCTGAGGTTGGGCTCGTTCCAGACCTCGAAATACCAGGAGCGGACCTCCTCGGCCCCATAGCGTTCCGTGAAATGCTCGACGAGCCGGCGGATCAGCGCCCCCCACTTTTCATAATCCTTGGGCGGCGTGACGTTGCCCCGCCACCAGAAGAGCGTCTGCCGGCCGCTGGCGAGGGCCTCTGGCATGAATCCCAACTCCACAAAGGGTTTCATGCCGATGCCGAGAATGAAATCGTAGAGGGGATCGATGTATTGAAAATTGTACTCCGGGTTTCCCTGGCGGTCTTCGCGATACACCCCCATGTCGTCGGTCAGGAGCCCGTGCATGCGGATGAATTTGAAGCCGCACGCCGATTTGACATAGGCGAGCTGCTGCTGCCAGTCGGCGCGCAGACCCTCATTGGCGCGGCCGGCGCCGATGCACTCCCGGAACATCGGGTTGAACGGGCCTTGCACCTGAGAGAGATCGAGGGTAATGAGACGCTCCGGCGCCGCGGATTTTACCGGGGAACGCTTTTCTGCACCGGCCGTGCCGGCGAACAGGGCGCAGAGGAGGAGGAGGGACAGCCTGATGAGTTTCATGGAGAGACCTTTCTGTGGAATTCATGCATTTCCGTCGGGTAGCCTGCCGAAGAAATGGCGGCAATGGTCAGGAACGATCTCACAGGATTGGCAATAATGCCAGCAGTTGACTAGTCCGCCGCAAATATGGCGGCAATGATCAGGAACGATCTCACAGGATTGGAAACAGCGCAATCCGTCCGGTAGCCTGCCGAACGCCGTTAAGCGCTGGCGTCAGGTTGCGGAATGCTCCGCGCGGGCCTTTCTCAGCCTTTTCCAGAACGGCTTGAAGAGAAAGCTGTCCTCATCGAGTTCGCACAGCTGGGCGAACATCGGCCGGGTGACTGTCAAGGCGAGGATATCCGCAGGCAGATATTGCCGCATCGCAATATCCGTCGTCGAGATGATGGCTTGCGGCTGGTCAAAATCGTCGAACACCGCGGCCAGCTGTGAACAGCCGGAGCCGAATTTGCTGACCACCCGATGTTCGCCACTGCGGGCACTGTGATATTCGGCCCCGGTCAGGAGCAGGCTGAGCTGGTCCGGGTTGACAAAGAACGTGACCGTGCGCAGATAGGCGTATTGCTCCGTTTTCAGGGGCCCGATCACAATATAGGGATGAATTTGCTGATAGGGCTTCTGGTGGTCCAGCCACTGCTCCATCAGATCGGTCGAGGCCTTCAATCCTTCCTCGTTGGCCAAAAAGTCGGCGAATGCCTCGCGCGGCCGGGACGCCACCCCGCACAGCCAATAGCCCGCGCCCTTGCACCTGAAGGTCTCCCTGGAGACGACCACGCTCTCCCCGTTTTGCCAGTTGGCATAGGCTGAAAAAAAACAGTGTCGCGGCGTGACAAAGGGTGCAAAGGGTTGCGTATCCGGCACATCATAGAATCCGACCAACGGGGTGGTGATGCCGGCGATTTCGATGAGTTTTTCCGCATGCGGCTGCATAGCAATTTCCTCGATTTGAACTGGATCAGTTGGATGGGCGCGGCAACTTATCCATCCGCTGCGGCCATCCTGGTAAAAGAGACGGCCTATGGCCGCAGAATCTTCTCCATCGCTCTCCCTTTGGCGAGCTCGTCGATCAGCTTGTCCAGATAACGGATTTGTTGCATCAGCGGATCTTCGATCTCTTCCACGCGCACGCCGCAGACCACGCCTTTGATCAGCGTCCTGTTGGGATGCATGGCCGGGGCTTGCGCAAAAAAAGCAGCAAAATCGACACCCTGTTCGATTTGCTGCTGCAATCCCGACGGGGTGTACCCCGTCAACCAGCAGATGATCTGGTCAACCTGCCCTTTTGTACAGTTCTTGCGTTCTGCTTTTTGAACATATAACGGATAGACCGAGGAAAATTTGGTCGCGAAAATGCGGTGTTGCAGCATCGTCCTCTCTCCTTTGATTCAGAGCCTGGCAACTCTTGATTTGTCCATGCAGCGGCCCACGGCGCCGCAGCCTCCAGGCTGGAGGCCGCAGTGTCCGATCAGGCTTCTGCAGCCACTCCGTAGGAGGCACGCAGCACATTCACATGGTGCCGGGCATGACCCACCATAATGAATGCGAGCGCCCGGACCGAGACTGGATGGTTGCTCGCCGTCCCCATTTGGCTCCAGTCCGCCTCGGAGAGACGGCGCAGAAACAGAACATTCGTCCGCCGAATCAGCAAGAACTCCTGCATGAGTTCAGCCACGGAACGCTCCTTATAGTCCGATCGGGTGATGTACTGGCTCTGGTCGAACGACGGCAGCGGTGCCGTTTCCCCCCGGCTGATGCAAAAGGCGCGATACCCGAACACGCGTTCGCCGTCGATAAGATGTCCGAGAACCTCGCGAACGCTCCACTTGTCCGGGGCATAGCGGAATTCTTCCCGCTCGGGAGGCACCCCGTCCATCAGGCCGGCAAGTTGCGTCGCCTGTTCCTCCAATGCCCGGAGAATATCCGTTTCGGTCACAAGAGAAATGTAGCGTGAATAATAGGGTGCAAATTCATGATCCGCTGGTCGTAAAGTCATCGCTTCCTCTCCCTGATTCAATCTCTTGCCGGACTATTTCATTTTGGGTGCTGAGGTGCCGGTTCTCTGGTTGAACACCCGCGCGCGGGCGCCCCGGGTAGCGGCCGCGGCCCATCAGTGTATTTCAGGCGATTGAACACCCGCGCACCCCTGCCGTATCGAAACCCGGACAAAGGGCATCTCAGCCGCGGCGCGCCGCCTCGATCGTGGCGATGTCGATTTTTCTCATCGGCATCATCGCCGTGAATGCACGCCTGGCGGCAGCGGGATCGGGATCGGCGATGGCCTCCGTCAGCGCGATCGGGGTGATCTGCCAGGATATCCCCCATTTGTCCTTGCACCAGCCGCACTGGCTCTCCTGTCCGCCATTGCCGACGATCGCATTCCAATACCGATCGGTTTCCTCCTGGTCCACCGTCGCGACCTGAAATGAAAAGGCTTCGCTGTGTGTGAACGCCGGTCCGCCGTTGAGCCCGAGGCAGGGGATCCCCATCACTGTGAACTCTACGGTCAACACATCGCCTTCTTTTCCGGAGGGATAGTCGCCGGGGGCCCGGTGAACAGCCAGGATGGCCGAGTCCGGAAAGGTTGCGGCATAAAACCGTGCCGCTTCCTCTGCCTCTGTATTATACCAGATGCAAACTGTATTCTTCGCTGGAATTGACATATTACTTCTCCGTATTTAAAACCCGCATGTGAACACAGGTCGGTTGTCCTGTGGATGATGGCGCTGCCCCCCGGCAAGGTGCATCCGCAGCGGCTTAAGGCTGCTATCGTGCTGCGTTCCGCAGGCAGGACCGTTCAGCGGATTCCCGCGGCAACCCTGCCGCCGGGCGCAAACAGGGTCAAGGTCATGGCTTGATCTGCATATCAGCGTTCGCCTTACTCCTGGCCCGGATCTTCTTTGCATGTGCCGAATAATAGTCCGGATCGGGCGCATGATATTTTTTGGCCAGCTCAACGGCTTTTGCGGATGCAGCGATCGCCTCGTGCCACATCCCGGCTTTTTCATATCCATCAGCAAGGCCATCAAATGCATTGGCGGAATTGGGATTTTGTTGAACGTTGCGCCGGAAAAAAGCGATGGCCTCCTGAAAATGCCCCTTGTCCAGTTCATTATACCCAAAATTATTGATGATTTCCTCAGGCACCGGTATGGCGTAGCCCACGGTTTGCGAAACCATTTGAAAATGTTGTTCAGCGAAGGCGAATCCCTTGTCCAGGAGATCGTCATGGAACCGGTACCCGCAAAAGAGCTGGCGCAAGGCATCGATTTGTGCGAGCAGCGGCATGCTCATATGGGTTTCGTCGGGGAAGGCCTTTGCCGCCCAGCGGAATCCCCCGGGAGATCGGCTCTTCAGCGTTTCAAGAAGGCCCTGATCGGCCGCCAGGGCTTGCCCCGAGTCATCGGACCAGGCAAAATAGAGGAAAGCCTTCAGGCTGTCGGTCTGTGCGAACGATTCCGCCAGAGATCTTTGCGGAAGGTTATCGTCCCAATCGAGACTGGGACTCAAGGCGGCATAGGCGTTGAAAAGAGAAGGTTCTGCCGTCATGGTGTACAATACGAACTGCCCGGCTGCGGAATGACCGAAAAGAATACGAAAGCCGTTGGAGCGGTATTTTTTTTCAATGTCCGGGATAAGCTCCCTGGAGAGAAAACTCTTGAAGTGGCTGGCGCCACCGCCGCCGATCCAATGCGAAGACCAATCGGTTTGGGTGAAATCCCGGATGCGCACCGTGCTGGTGATCGCCACAATGATCAATTCCGGTATCTCTCCAGTGGAGGAAAGAAAGCCCACCGAACCGGCGGTATGCAAAAAGTTCGCCTCGCCATCAAGAAGATAGAGCACAGGATACCTGCGATCGGGAGCCCAGGCGTAGCTGGAGGGCAAGCTTATCTGACAGGTGCGCGCCTCATCAAGAATCCGCGAGTGAATAACCTCCACCCGTCCGGCTGTAATGGGGCGCTGGCTGAGGCACGCATGGCCCCAGCCCATACCAAGCACCAGTAAAAGGATTCTGTACCACATGGTTCCCGCCTCCAATCATTCGAGTACCAGCCTGCCCCATCGCAGCGCGCCGGTCGCAGCACCAGTGTCCGGCCTCCGGGAGGTGCTCGGAAAAAACGCCGGGGCGCGAAAACCTCTGGCCGCGTCAGCTGTCGGCGTGGGCCAAGCGAAGGCCGCGGCGCAAGACCGGGGTCACATGGCGGCGGTGACGGGCGAAGGCTTGAAGCCCCGGAAGGTCAGGTACACTCCCAGCGAAAACTCCCACGCTGCGATGGGAACCGCCCCGAGCGCCGTGCTCGGGTTTCTCATCCCCACAAAGCCAGACAGGACGGCAATCCACGTGCCGGCAAGCAGGACCGCGCCGGCGAACGCCAGGAGCGGCAGCCAGCGCGGCACCAGCCGCGACTGGTAGAGGAGAGATCCCACAACACGCCATTGATGGCCGGAATCAGGCTCTGCGCAAAGAAAAAAGTCTGCTGGTACAGTGCGGCCAAACCCTGGCCGATGGCCTGTGCACTCGGGCCAACGCCGGCCCGGCGCAGCATCACGATCGACATCAGGCTCACGATCCCGACGTAGATCGTGGCGGCTTCGAGAACCCGCATGGCGATGAATCCGATCGCGCGCGCTTCGCCTTGTTTTCGGACAACCGGATAGAGGGCGACTGTCGTACCTATGCCCGCGAGGGCCACCACCATCTCCAGCAGGACGCCCGCGATCACCGGGGTGTCGGGGCCGGAGCCAACGATAAAGTTCGGCTGCAGCACCGAACTATACAAAGAAAGTGTGGGAACCGAGACGAAGGTGAGCAGGTAGAACACACCTGCGATCAATGCGTACTTGCGCGGTAAGCTCATAACAAACCTCCTGATCGGGATTATCCCGGCGGGGGCAAGTTATCATCTGAACGGAGAGCAAGCGCCCCCCGCCCCCCTCGCGTGGTTCGCACTCCAGTGCCCGGTCTCTCTAACTACCGTGCCTTATTGACGCACATAACGCAAATGCGTGGCGGCTGATGTATCAAGAACCTTGTCAATGCGAAACTTTGGCCCGGGCTCGCGCAGGTTCTCGAAGAGGCGCCGCCCGCCTGCGAACAACACGGGTGCCAGGGCGATTTCCAGCTCGTCGACGACACCCAGGTTCAGGTACTGCTGGATCACATCCGCTCCCCCGGCGATCCGGATATCCCGGCTGCCGGACGGATTCATGACCAGCCCTGGACTCGGCCTGCACTCAAATTGTTATAACTTGTGCATGCTCCAATTGATTCCAGCCGCGCCGGTTTTCTGCAGGGCGCAATGCACTTTGCCGGGCGGTGCCCCCAACCCTGCCCACCGCCGCTTTCAACCGGCCCTCTCCCCCTGTGGGAAGAGCGGGAGCGTTTTCGTCTGGTTCATTCGCCAGGTGAGGTGTTATTCGGACAGCATGCCGCCCCATCTCGACATTGGATCTCCGCGCCAGGAAGGATGCAGCCGACCCATAGGGCCCGTGATCGGTGATGAGGAGCAGCGAGCTTGTCCTCGTGCATCCGGTTGACTCAAGGAGTATCCGGTAGTTAATACAACATTCCGGAGTAATTATTTATCAACGCTTCCATGATTTTATTTTTCCGTTTGGCTTTAGTTGCGTCAGTTTTTGCTTCACCATAAAATCCGGCAAACTGTTTCTGCCGCGATGGGGACTTGGCATCAAAAAGCGCGAGAATTTCATTATTGTCCTTCAGGACATTGCGCAGAATTTGTATTTTTTCGTTGATATCCACTGCAGGTTGCGCCTTTTTCTCGCCGGCTTTAAAGACTTCGGTTCCGGCCCTGGTCATCAAGCCGCTTTTTACCATCTTTTCATAAATGGCCTTGTTTTTCTCGGACCATTTATGCACATCTTTCCGGTGCGAAAAGTACTTTTTATAATATTGTTCATCGATCGATTTCATGACGCCATCGATCCATCCGAAACAAATGGATTCTTCCAGAGCATCATTCGCCGTAAATTGTTTGCTGCCTTTGACAAAGGTTATCCAGATTCCCTGTTCCTGCTGGCAGTTTTTTGTCAGCCACGTTCTGTATTCTTCACGGCTCGAGAACTCGAGAACAACTGCATCATCATTCACGAAAAACCTCCTCATCTATATTCCTTCAAGCGAAAAGCCGGTCACCATCCGGGGTCTGGAGCGCCGGGAACCCTGCAGGCAGGTGGTGGATGCGCAACGCTCCTCCACTGGAGCCGTCGTCAGGCACAAGGCCATGGGGACAATTTATCAGCTTTCCCAAGCTGGTTAATCGTTTGCCCGGAATTCGTCCCACAAACCGGCAAGTATTTCTCCCGGCGCGGACTCTGCGCCGCTGTGAATCACCAGCCGATCGCCTGCCCCCCGGGCTTGATAGACCTGCCTGGCAAAGCTCCAGCCTTGCTCGCATTGCCCGCGGGTGAGCACCTGGCCGTTGGCGTCACAGCCGTTGAGCCAGGCGAGTACGCGCGGCGCCACAAGCGCCGCCAGGTCCGGCAGATCATACTCGCCCAGACATCCGGCCACCGCGGAATACATGTACTCCGGCTTGTAATAGCGGCGTCCGGCCAGATCGGCATAGCTGATATATGATCCGATCAGGGCTGCCCGGTCGATGGCTGAATCAAAGGCTGCGGCATGGAGCAACACCGGCCCCAGTTCCGCAAAAGCGACGGCCGCAACACTGCGGCTCTGCGCGTCCGGCGCGGTTTTCAGCCGGCGAACGAGCGCGTTCACCTCCCCGGCACGAATAGCCACAATACTGCGATCGACCAGGATGCCCAGAAACCACATATTAAAGGCGCCCGTCCCCTGGAGGAAATCATAGGAATCCCCCTTGAGCGCACCGCCTCCCAGCTCGCCGATATCCGACAGGTCCGGCCAGATCACCGCGTACCCCTGGCGGGCAAAGGGCTGCCAGTCTTTTCCCTCCGCCCACAAGGCGGCTTTGCCCTGTGGATGCAAAAAGAGGACACTCCGGTCGGGGGACGGCTGTCGATCGGCATAGACTTTGATGAACGGCAGTGCGGTATGCTCGAGCTGCAGCACATAGTGCTCCCACACCCATCCCTCTTTTTTCTGCCGGCCGGCGAAGATCAGGGTGCTGCTCTCCGCCGGCGGTCGATAACCGGACAGCGTTTTCGCTCTCTCGAGCACGCGAAGCAAATGGCCGTCCGCACCGCGGGACTTGACCAGCTCTTCATTTTCAAGCTGAACCCGGCGTCGATTGAGGGAGTAATGGGTTTCCGCCTGCGTCAATGCCGCCACCTGGCCGGTCGCGGTCACTTGCAGCAACCGGGGGTCGGGGATCGTGACCTCCACCTCGGCGGCTGAACCCGGCTGGCCTAGATGGTGCTGAAAAAAGGCGTACATCGCTTCACGATTTTTTTTCGTCGAAGCATGAACGCTGTCGTCTTCGGTCAGCTGCAGCGCAGCGCCGGCACCGAGCATCTGATAGATCCGCCCAACCTCGGCACAGGTTTCACGCGCCCCCTGCACGCCGAAATAATCCCGGGTGGTGGCGATCACCAGCGCCGGACGCGGCGCGCGCACCAGCAGCAGGTCGGCCATGTCAAGGCCCTGGCTGATGCCGTGATAGAAATTCTGCTCTGCATCCTGGGGGCCGACGCTTTGCAGCAAGCGGCGAAAGGTGGTGATGTAGCATTCCGGCGCCGCAGCGCGGATGCGCTCATCGAAGGCGGCAATACAGGCGGTCTGCGTGCCGCCTCCGGAGCGGCCGGTGACGCCGATGCGGTTCGCATCCACCTCCGGCCGGCTGGACAAATAGTCGACAGCGCGGATGCCATCCCAGACCCAGTAGAGCGCCGGCGAATATCCGGCGAGAAAACACTGTGCGCCGGCATAGGAATGTTCCCGCGTCGGCGCGCCGACCGCGGATCGGTCCGTCGCCGGATCGTAATATTGCAGCCGCTCCCCCTGCCCGGCGGGATCGAATGCGAACACAACAAAGCCTTTTTTCACCAGATTCAGGATCGGCCGCAAGTAGGTGGGCAGCCGGAAGCCCTCACGAGTATGACCGCTGCAATAGATCACAGCTGGATGCTTGCCTGGCGTCTCCGGGAGGAAGAGACAGACGGTCATGTAAAATCCGGGCTGCGATTGCAGGAGGATCTTTTCGATCGTATAGCCCTCCTGCGGTAGACGGCCGGTGATCCTGGGCTGCAACGGCGTCCTGGCCGGCAAGGGACCAAGGGCGATATTCAGTTTGGCGCGAATTTCCTTGCAGTAGGCTTGCCAAGCCGCGCTATCCTGGATGGTTCGGACCCGCTCCTGACGCAGATCCAGGTCATGAAAGGCCTCGCGGCACAACTCATGGTAGAGGGCGTTGCGCGCATCCGTGTGCGCCAGCCAGCGGCCCAGAATCAAGGAATCGCTTGGGCCGCTGAAGGCCAGGGTGGCGATAAAAGGCAGGAGGCCAAGCAGGCGTCGTATCATGGATCTCCTTGAAAACCAGATTCATTAAAGAAGCGGCCATGGAACAGCCCGGTGCCGATTCCTGCACGGCATTGATCGGGCTATTTTTTAAGTTGGATTTTATCTCCTGCCGCATGAGGGCAGGCTTGTTAGGAGGTCAACCGGGCGGCTTGCATTTGATCCTGCTCACTTGCTGCACGTCATTGCCCGGGTCAGTTGTCCGGCCTGAGTTTTCTTCCTGCCGGCTTGCTGCAACGCTTTGATCAGGCCATTCGGGCGGCTCGTATGTCATCCTGTCCTCTTCCCTGCCCCGACGGATGGCGCCTTGCGCGCCGTCAGCAGAAAGAGCGGGAAGGTCCGCATTCCCGCCTGCGTGTTTTTGGTCAGTGGCGCAAGATCATGAAAAACGCTCTCGCTAAAGCCGGCTTCATGGAGCTGGTCTTGCAGGAGCGCTCGATCAAAGCCTTTGTGACCGGAAAAGCCTTCACCGTGAAACGAGCCGTCCTCGACATCCAGATCGACAGCAGCCAGGTAGCCGCCATCGCTTAACAGATCATAAAAACGCTTGAACAGCCCCAACGTATCGTCGACATGATGCAGCGTCATGGAGGTGAATATCAGATGGAAGCACTGCGGTGGAGTGGGATCGGCCGCCAGATCCAGTTTCAGGCAGGTCATATTGGTCACGCCGGCCTGCTCAATCTTGGCCTGCAGCACGGTCAGCATGCCGGAGGAGCTGTCCGCCATCACCAGATGACCGAGAAAGGGCTGGAGTAAAAAGCCGACCAGTCCGGTGCCGCAGCCGTACTCCATGGCGCTCCATTTTGCATCCAGGGGGAGATAGCGGCGAATGGAGCGTGCAGCGTCCTGCGCCCTGATCACCCGTTCCGGATTTTCATCCCACTGAGCAGCGCGTTCATCGAAAGAGTTCATCCTTTTTTCCTTTTAATCCTTGTTGCGCTCCACGAGTCTGGCCACAGCGATACGCCTGTGCTGTCGATGGTTCTTCAGGGCATCTGTGACCTCTCCATGTTACCAATTTGCATCCAGAAATGCAAGCCCATCCTTCCTTTTCAGCCCGGAAGGAGACCCGGCGTCCTGCGCTTCATCGAGCCTGCGGCCATCCCTCGCAGCGGCGACAGGCAGGTCAGGCCGCAGCGACGCTTTCGGCTTCAGCGATTAAAGACCAGAAACAGTGTCTGATAGGTCAGAAATCCCAACGGATCGACGCAGCAAGCGGGATGGGTTTGATGTTATGTACGACTCGGACGGCCTTCCAGAACTGGAGGACGAAGAGGAGGAAGGAGGTGCCACAACACGTCCACAGAATCGTCCTCCAAATCGTCGGCGAGTTGAGGAGGACCTCATATTTACTGAGGTCAAGTAGTCCGAGAGCGCCCAGGAGGGTATCAGGCAGGTCGTGCACCAGCGAGGCCAGGCAGGCTATCCAGATCGCAAAACCGAGCACGGCAAGCGTATCCTCGAACCTGCCCGACACTCCGAAAGGCTTGCTCGCCAGTTGCACACGCGTCATCGATCCATGCGTTAGCGCAGCCGTGGAATTACCTTGCCTGTCCGCTTCATATAGTGAAGATAGGCGGCACCGAATCTTTCGCACATCATTCTCTCTTCTGCCGGCACCCGCACAAACCAGATAGCGGCAACCGCCAAGGCTCCACTGAATCCTGCTATATAATTTTGGAGCAAAACGGGCTGCGCCATGGCCCAAAGAATGAGCGAAGTGTAGAGCGGATGTCTGATCCGCCGGTACACACCTGAGGTTACGAGTTGCTGCTGGCTGGCGGTTTCCAGTGTGGGGGACCACGATGATCCGAGAGCCGATTGTGCCGCGCATCGCAGCCCCATACTCACCAGGAATACTCCACAGCCCAGCCCTAAGATCCACTTCGGTACTATGTAGTCAAATGCGTCGAACCATCCTGTAAAGACAGAGAGCAGCGGCAAGATCCAGATTCCACCTGCAATCGCAGCAAGGACGATCACCTCGGAGGCGCGCCGGGAGCCCTCCGGCTTGTGACGCTTCTGGCCAGAAAAAGTCCGCCGGAACCGTTGCGGCAGGCGCAGCCCCTCAGAGATCACGAGCCCAACGATATAGATGCCAGCGAGAATCGTCCGCAATGTCAATCCTTTTTCGGCTTGAAAAAGCCGGCTATTGAATGCGGCTTATCTGCGCCGCAATGCCATGCCCTCATCCATAAATATGGGCTGAAAACACGAATAATTCTTGACTCCTGTGCCCGTCTGGCGGGTTCCTATCAGAAAACGTTGCGCATTCTTTTGGCCAGATAACGGTACGAATAGAGGCACTTTCTCGAAAGGGATACCGCTTGCGACAGCCCTTTTTTCATGCCCACGTGGCGCAGGTTCCCGATCCTCCGCAGCGGGTCATCATCCGTTGGATGACAGCGAAGGCTACCATGATCAAGGCTGCTCGCTTCGCTTACATTAAAGCCAGCTTTCGCGCAGTATTAATATTTCTTATAGTCATCTCCTGGTACATTTTGTGAGAAATAATTTTTGATAACTGACTTTTACCTAAACTGAGCGATTTTAGAGGTACTCAAAAAAACGTGCATATTCCGCAGTGCCAGTTGCACCATTAGACTGATTCGGCAACCGAAGAGCGACAACAAATCCCCTCTTACCCTTTGACTTTTTTATAGGTCGGCTCAACCCCCTGGCGTCTATCAGCGTGGTCATTGTCCCAGACCATCGAATCAACAAACAGTTTAATCACGACGGGCTGCTCAACTTTTAGTCGCCAGATGAACAACTGTAACAGAACAAGCCGATATAACCGATTGCCAAGAGGACCCGGCTTTTCAAAAAAGCGCTTCATTTGATGGGAAGAGGCCATTTGAGCCGGCTTGTTTTCAAAATGACCGGCATAGCCAGATTCACGTTTGCGACGGTCAAAACCACACATGGACAAATCTGTGGCATCGATGAAATAAGCCAGGAGCTGGAGCAGGAATTAGGCGGCAACTAAGCTCCTTTTTTGATCCTTTGATAAAACCAAAATACTTTTCAAAGAGCGCACAAAAACCAATATTCTCAATGAAGCGCAGAAACAAGAAAATTCCTCCCCGGCCCGAAAGTTACGCGTTGGTAATTTCAATGGCGGATATTTTTGCTTGCTTTTTTACCTGTTTTGTTGCCATATTAGTAACACCTTTTGGGTTAGCGGTTTGTTGTTTTGTTGTTTGGTCGCAACAAATATAATAACAAATCATTATATGCCCAAAAGGTTTTTGTTATTAAGAATCGCTCAGCTTAGGTAAAAGTAAGAATTCCTGAAACAGCTCTGCTAACAAGTACGTCCCAATATAACGGCGCGGCGCTCGGATGTAATGCGCTGAATCCGATAGAGTAGATAGGTTGTACCCGAATGCCATATCCTCATCAATAAATATGGCCTGAAAACACGATTAATTCTTGACTTTAGCCTTTGTACTGTTTATATTATAAACAGATTCGTTGATATAATTGTAATTTCGCCAATCATGGCCGACCGATCAACCGGTTACGCCCTGAAGCATCGATAAAAACCTAGCAAATCATGAATGTAACGTCTTGATTTGTGTTTAGTAATCCCACAGTTCTACTCCTCTGCTCGGCTCCGTTCAGTTTATCCAATTCATTCCATTTTCGTCATAATGCGAGACGCTGCCGCTGAGCAGCCGGGAGGAAGTATGAAACGCTTCGGAAGGATACGAATCATTGGTTTGCTGCTGGTTTTCGGGATGGCCACTATTCCCGCCTCCGCTCAGGTTTTTACCGGTGACACCATCCTTTACACGCAACTGGAGCTGGCGACGTTCGGCGCGGCCTATACCGAAGTGGATGGCCAGCTCTGCCTGGCTGGTCCGGAAATCAACGACTTGACGCCACTAGCCAATCTGACCCGAGTGAACCATCTCGTCATCCAGAGTACCGCTTTGGTCAATTTGCACGGTCTGGAGCAACTTGTCACCGTAAAGATGCTGCAAATTATTGCCAACTCATCTCTTGTATCGCTGCAGGGACTCGATAATTTGCACTCCTGCTCTTATCTCTGCACCTTTGAGTGCGAAGCCTTGCAGACGATAGCGGAATTCAATGATCTCGATGGTCTCACGGTGTTGATTGAAAAATGCGATGCCTTGACCAGCATAACCGGCTTCAATTCCCTGGTTACGGCCAACAGCTTTTACCTTGTCAACAATCTCGTGCTTTCGGATATCAGCGGGTTCGCTCAGCTCAGGAATGTGCTGGCGTACGGGGAGGTGCGAGATAACCCGGCGCTTGTGGACGGCTGTGTGCTTTACTACGTAGTCAAGAACGGCCCTTTTCCATACATTTCCAATAGCAACTTCTCCAAAGAGGAGATTCTAAGCAATGGTCCCTGTGGCGCGACGCAACTGGCCGTGCCGCTGCAATGTAAAGACAGCGCCGGCAATGCGGTCGGCGATGTGATCTGCAGGCTGGTTATCTCCGGAGAAAGCGACTGGAAACAGCAGAGTGGATGGGAGTGGCAGACCGGACCCTACACGGAGCATAATGTATTATATAAGGGCAAGGTTCCTTGTTTCGCCGGCGATTTTCAGTTCAAATTCGAAGCGCCGCAAGGATGGCGGTTTGTGGGCCCGGATTTCCTCACTATCCCGAGAGATGGGTGCAATGATTTTTATGCCTCTTCGCCCTATGCCTTGATCCTCGAACGCGCCGATGGTTCCACCGCACCGCCTGCTCCGCCCGAACTGGTTTGTCCGGTCGAAAATACGGCCCCCTTTGCGCTCGCTTTCCTTAAAGGTACCCCGTGCTGGAAAAGCGAAAGCTGGTGTAATGCGGTTGACGGAGATATTTTCGGCTGGGATGGCACGGCGACGGTACTCCCGGATGAGACGGGTTTTGCCTGGGCTATCTTCCGTTTTGCCGATGACCAGACCCACTTGGTGCATAAGGTCGGCATGGGTCTTTTCAACTTTGAAGAAATGGACCAAGAAATATTTGAGCGTTTTGTCCAAGAATTTGAGGTTCTGGTCTCTACCACGGGCATGGATTTCGCAAACTTTACTTCCATTGGAAAATTTAAGCTGGATTGGCCCTTTATGCAATGGTTCAATGTGACCACGCCGATGGACGCCAAGTTCGTGATGCTGAAAATTCTGCAGCCCTACTACTCGCCGCATGATTTCAAACAGGTGGTGGAATTCACCATCAATAATGATACGGGCTTTGATATCTTTGCAAATCCCAATCAAGAGAACCAGACATCGGCTATAATGGCTTTGCCCGAGGAGACCGCCCTGATCGGCAGTTATCCCAATCCTTTTAATCCGGCTACGACGATTTCTTACAAGCTGGCGGAAAGTGGACCGGTGCATTTGACGATCTGCAATACGACCGGACAAATCATCGCCACACTGGTCGATGGGATGCAAACGGCGGGTCAATATACCATGCGCTGGAATGCGGCTAACGAGCCCTCGGGAGTCTATCTGTGCCGTCTGCAGGCGGGTTCCTATCAGAAAACGCTGCGCATTCTTTTGGTCAAATAACGTAACGAATACCCCCGCTTCCTCGAAAGGGCTGCCGCATGCGGCAGCCCTTTCTTCATTTCAGCACGGCGCCCGATCATCCTCAGCAGCTCATTACCTGCAACATGACATCGAGGGCCACCATGGCCAGGGCCGGCACCGAAGCGACGCAAGAGATACAACCACTGCAATCGCGGTTGAAGGCGCTGCCCGATCATTTCGCTTCCCTTACATCAAAGCCAGCTTGCGCGCGGTATTGATATTCCTCACGGTCATCTCCTGGTAAATCTTGTGAGAAATAATTTTGGATAACTGACTCTTATTCAAATTTTTCCGGCGGATATTCCAGATGATAGCACCTTCCGCAATACGGATATTGGTATATTCCCTTTTGATCGGCAACTCTTTGGCAATAGCTTCAGCATCCATTGCATCAAATAAATAGGCGACGTCCGTTTTCTGCTCGCTGTTATTTTTCCATTCCGCAGGTACTTCTCTTATGATCGCTTTCATCTCTTCCGGGGTTTTTACCAGTACTTTAATATCAACAGCATATTTTTGTCTTAGTATTTCTTCGATGCTTGTCTTTACGGCATCTTTGCCGCGATTTGCTTCGAAGATCAGGTTTCCGGAATTGATGTAAGAAGCAACATTCAGAAAACCGTTTTCCAGCAACAGTTGTTTCAACGCATCCATATTGATCTGGACTGATTTGCCCACATTTATTCCGCGGAGCAAGGCGATAAACTTCATATGAATTCCTATTTCTTTTCAATCTGCTTGCTTCTTCTGCCATCTTGAATGCCCGGTGGTTAGTACGGCGTTATCGCCCTTTCGTATTACATTATGTATAAGTTCGGTCTCGTTTACTTTCTCTACTCTTACTTCGATCAGATCTTCAAATCTTGCTTCCTGCAGGAATGCTCCTTCCAGCGATTCCATTTGGTATTTGACATCATACTCAATGGGTATGGTCTCTAATACCCATTCTGCATACCGCACATTATGTACATGCTTGTTACTATCTATATCCGTCCTTCTGATATGGAATGCTTCCGATATGAACTTCTCTGATATAGGAAGGGGGCGTTTGAGTAAGGGTGCTGCAAACGCCTTCTCTTGGCAATACGCCCACTTTTCCTTGAACACATCCGGTATGGGCACTGGGCGTCTTTTATTCACATCGATAAATGCCCATCCCGTCGTGGCCCTGACACAGGTTTCCTTTCGACTATCCAGTACGACGAATTCTCTAAAACCTTGGAGTATGGTCCATTTTGATATCCATGTTTTAATGATGAGGGAATCTGCATAGCTTGGATATCGTATATACTGGATAGCACCGCCTCGTAATACCCAGCCATATCCTTCTTGAAGAAGCGTAAAGACATTTCTATCGATTGAGCTGCAATTTTCAATAGCGGCTTCTTCAAGCAACTGTATGGCGGATAGTGCTTTCAAATGACCTGAACTATCAACCTGATTATAACCCACTTTTACATCCGTTGAAAAAGTATTAAATTCCATTTCAATATTTTCTCCCATAGTATATCGGCTTGGCTCATTGCTGGACCAGAATCGACCGACTTTGCTTATTAACATCGGCAAGATCCGGCCAGTTGCACTTTCTTTTACATCAGAGTGTCCATCTGAATCTTGACGGCGGCCAGTTTCTCGACACGGTAGCTGTCCATATCGATCGCTTCGAGGATGCCCTTCGGCATATCCTCCTCGACGGAAGCAGGCAGTTTGGGCACGAAGCGGTTCAGCAAGATCGAGAGCTTTTCCCATACAGCGTTGGTGCAGGGATGGATCAAGGAGAGGTAGCTGCTGATCGCGTGGCTGTACTGGATCGCGCGCTCGATACCGCTGTTCACCACCATGGTGCGTGCCTCGTCGCCGATCCAGCCTGCGCCATAGGCGGCCGGCCGTGGACGGCATTGGCCTTGATTGTTCCCGGAACACAGGGCGAGCCGGTCAGGGCCGCGCAAACCAGCCGTTCGCGGCCGCGTTCGGAGATGTCGGTGGGTGTCATGGGGTCTCCTCTCCGAGCAGCAGATGCATCACGATGCGCACCAGCACCTCTTTCTCCTGCGAGTGGCTCTCGGCGATCATCAGGGTCAGCGCCACCAGGGCGGCTTCAGAGAGGCGCCGCCCGCCTGGGGCTTGATACAGGATGACCTCGCCGTTGGAATCGGGATTACGATGCTTCATACCTCGGCCTCCGCGGGCGCCTTGTCGGCGCCCGCTTCGTCTGGCTCGCCCTCGGCTTCCTCCGTCTCGGACTCACTAGAAGACGAAGTTGTGAAAGGGATCTTCCTCCGGCAGACGCGCCGCCGCCTCACGCACGCCCAGCTTGCCGGTGACCACATTAACGATCAGGAGGGTGCGGCATTCGCAGAGGAGGGAGATTTCACAACGTGTTCGTGCTACCACTTCATCAGTCTCCCTCGACTGTTCTTCGATCACACTGATAATGGCTAATAAAGTATGTTATTATGTATCCGCCATATTATTCATGATCCTGATCATTCCGACAGAGAAGATCGTTTCATCCTGTTGGGCCTAAGTTATAGATTACGGATTCTAGTTGTCGTCCACACCTACAGCAGAGTGATGAGATTATTCGAATAATTTCTGCCCGGAAGGCTACAAAAATTGAAGCATCATACTATCAAAAGGTTAACAAAATTGCGCAAAGAATATGATTTTTCGAAATCTGCTCTCAGTCCTTAGGCAAAATAATTTAAGCAGCAAAGTACCATTCGGTTGGAGAGAGAGATTATTGCCTATTTCAAACGGCTCGCTGAAGAGATTGACATCCCTTATCAGAGACTGATAAATCTATACCTTCGTGACTGCGCTGAAAAAGAACTAAAACCTTCATTGTCTTGGCAAGAATGACTTGGCATCGACACCGCAGTGATTTTACAGGCACCCAACGACTAACAATCAGCAGCGCGCGGCGAGCGGATTCATCGTGAAAAACAGTTTTCTCAATGCAATTTGTTGAAGCAGATTTGTCTAATACTGAATGTGTCCACTGTATTGTGCCGTCAGACTTGATTCCGCAAAATACCGCTAGATAAAAATGGCATTTCATTCTACAAGACCCCCTTTGCATACAAATACATTTTTTACTTTACCAAATATTTTATTATTTAGCAAGAAAAATGCGGGCTTGCCGCAAATCGGTATGGGCGCCAGGCGGGGTGGGAATGAAGGAGAAGCGGCCAGCCCGGACGGCGAGGCGAGCGGCCGCTGCGGCGGCTAGGCTATTAGCTGACGGGACGGCCGGGCCATTCAGCATCCATCCGCCACGGCGGAGGAGGGTTCCCCGGGAACTGTCCCCCCCGTCAAAGCACCGAGAGGGCGAACGAAACAAACGCCACCACCAGCGCGACAATGGCGATGACCAGCGACTTCATTTCGACGGCCATCCACTCCCGATGACTGCGCTCTTCGAGGATCTGTCCGGCGAGGATAAAATTGCGGTGATCGGGCGGAAACTGCAACTGGAAATTGAACAGCTCGTCATCACCCTTCCTGGCTAATTGCTCATACGAATAATCCATACACTTTCCTGCATGTTTGCGCCGCAAACGCTCCCCGGCGTCTATTCGGCAAAATCAAATCCGACCGGAATCGACGGCGGCGTCGCATCGACAACGCTGCCGTCGCTCTTTTTCACCAGGACCAGGTACATCGAGGTCTTGCTGGTCCCTTCATTGCCGCCGAGTACCACTTCGCCGGCGGCGAAGGTGCGGCTGTAGAGATGGAGCGGCGAATCGTCGGTCGTGACGATCTCCGCCCCGGTATCGGTCCAGCCCTCCATCCAGGCCGGCCGGGTACTGGCGCCATTGTCATAAGCGATCATCACCGTCGCCGCCAGATTGGTCCGGAACGACAGCCAGTGGGCGTCACTGCGCTCCTTGTCATCGTTCTCGGTCATGATCCAGGTAAAGCCCTGGCATACCGGAGGAATGGCGGTCAGCTTGAGCTCGCGGTCGGTGTAGTAGGTGCTGCCCGTGCCAAGCTGGGCGACGCGGTAGGTGGCCGGACTGAGCTCGCTGATCTGCAGCGTCGCCTCGAAGCGGTAGTTCAGGCTTTGGCTGGCCATCGTATTGGCCACCCTGGCCTGGTCTTTGACGCCGGCGATGGTGATGGTATAACTCTGACCGGCGCTGTGGGCTGCCGTAGTCAGGGTGACCTGGGTGGCGTCGTCCGAGAGCACAGCCGCCGTCACCGCCACGGCGGGGGTGATGACATAGTTGGCCAGGTTCCGGGCCGAGGCGCTCTCGACCTTTTCATCGAAGGCGACCAGGAGCCCGGTGGCGGAGACCACCGTCACAGCGGCCACCCGGGGCGCCTGGGTGTCGCCGGTCGTGGAGAGGGTGATCTCGGCCGCTGCCGCGCTCTTGTTGCCGGCATCGTCGAGGCTGTAGACCGCGTAGCGGTACGAAGAGGACTCTTCCAGACCCTGGTCGGTATAGGTCGCTGCGGTCACGGTGGTGAGCTGCACGCCATCCCGGAAGATGACGTAGCTGCTGGCGCCATCGCCGTCGCTGGCCGCTGCCGGGGCATTCCAGGTCAGGGTGAGGGAATGCATCGTCCGGGCACTGCCCTGAAGTCCTGCCGGGGGATTGGGGGCGACGTCGTCGGAGCGCAGCCCGGCGCCGATGTGGAGGGCCCAGTCGCCGCTGAAGGGCGGCGTGAGGGTCTGCTTCGCTCCGCCGGTCACGGTTCCGGCGGACTGGCTGACGCCGGCGCGGGGATCGAGCCACTCGACCGGCAGGGTGCCGCTCACCGCGGTGAGATCGATGGTTACCGCGCCGCCGTTGCGGTTATAGGCGAGGTACTCCGCACCCGGCTTGGCGAGGAGCTGGCCGGCGCTGGTCCATTCGGGATGGGGCTCCATCTCGGCGATGGGGAGACGATCCATGAGCTTGTTGAGAAACTCGACCCAGCGCTGCTCCTCCGGCAGGGCGGCGGGATCGTAGCCGCCCTTGTCCGGGGCGTAGGTGGTAAAAAAGCCGTTGGTGTAGTAGCCGCCGGTAGTAACGATCTCCCACAGGCCATAGCGGCTCGCGGCATTGTCCTGGTCCGGGTACATATAGCCCAGTTCGGCGTTGACGACCGGCTTGTTGTAGACGCGGTCGCGCTGGATGTCGCGAGCGTGGTAAGGGGTCTGCTGCATGACCACGTCCATCCAGCTGCTCGAGCCGAATTCGGCGCTGCTGGTGCGGCCGGTCGGATGGAGGGTGATGGGATGGTCGTAGGGATCGTATTTTTTCACCAGGGTTCCCCAGTCGGCGAACTCGCTAGTGGGACGGCTGTAATCGTTGGGGAGCTCGTTGTACTCGCCGCAAAGCACCCAGATGACATTTTTAGCGGCAAAGCGGGCGACCAGGTAGCGGACATAGTTCTCCCACTGATCCGAGGAGAAATTGACATACTCCTGCGCCCAGGAGAAGAGAATGACCGGGACAATGCCCTTGCTCAGGGCATAGTCAATGCGCTTGTCGATCCAGTGAAAGTAGCCGGGATTGAGCTGGTCGTAATCCTTGGCGTCGGCGCCCTCGACAAAGCAGGTGCCGCCCTCGTTCTTCCAGAAGCCGAGTCCATTGATGTAGCTGTTGACGATCGACTGCATGGCGGTGTAGCCCTGGTCGCTGCGCAGGTCGATGATCTCCTTCCAGCGGCCGTCATAGGGCAGCAGGGAGGTGAAGCCGCGCCAGCTGGTGTCGCCCTTCCAGAGCCAGGTGGTGCCGTCATCGTACATGAAGGAGTAGGGCCGCGCCGGATTGCGGCGGACGAAGCCGTGCGAGGCCGAGGCGACGCAGGTGAAGGTGCCGCTGCGGCTGAGGGCGGGCGAAGAGCCGCTGATCTGATAGCTCCACGCGCCGAGCTCGGTCGGGGCCATGCGCACCTTCCAGAGGTCGTCCCCGTCCCAAAAGCCCTCAATCTCGATGGTCTGACTCGGGCCCTTGAAGAGGCCCTTGAGGCTGACGTCGCGGTAGGGGCGGCTGCCGCCGGTGCCCGGGGCCTTGATGGTCACCTCGAAGGGTTCGTAGCGCCCGACCTCCGCGGCCTGCTCGCCGCGGGTGGTGAAAGTGGCGCTGAAGGGGGCGCTCAGGGTCAGCCCGGCCTTGTCCGTGGCGGTCGCAGCCACCTTGACGGTATACGTGGTATTGGCCTGCATCAGGTCGCTGTGCTCCCAGGCGAGGGCCGCGCCGATCCACTTGAAGGAGCCGGCGAGGGCCGGGGTGATGCTGAAAGCGGCCTGGGTGACGCTCTCGTCCATCGGCTCGCTGAAATGGACGAGGATGTCCGCGTCGGGGGCGATCGCACTGCTGCCGCCGGCGGGCTCCATCCCCTTGACCTGCGGCGGCGTCTCATCCTTGTAACGATAGAACTTGAAGTCGGTATAGGTCAGACCGTTGGGGGAGGCATAGCCGCCGCTGCGGCTGTTGAGTCCGGAGCCGAGGCGGAGCATATGGTCCGGCGGCGCGTACTCGACGCCGAAACTGGAGTAGTCCCAATCCTTGATCTGCACGCCGTCGAGGTACCAGGTCATATGGCCGCTGCCCCAGACGAGGCGGTGCTGGTAGACATGCTCCTTCTCCCATTCGAACGGGCCGACGGGCGGATCCTCAAAGGCATGGGGATCATCCTCATAGCCGCCGTTGAAGGCGGCGACGTTGAGGCGCAGTTTCATCCGCTTCCATTTGAAGAGATCACCCGCGGTATAGCCATAGATATGCATGACGGTTTTGTAGGGATTATGCCATTGCACCGTGCCGTACCAGCTGGCGTCGTCATCCCGGTCGTACATGCCGAAGAGGGTATAATGGACGTTGTCCGAGCCCGGGACGACCTTGCCGTCGCGGTCATAGCCGACGTTGGGAAAGACCTCATTGGAGGCATAGATGCCCTTCACCTTGAATTGCACCTCGCCGGCGGCACAGGTCGGGATCTTGTATTCGATATAATCAAAGGCGGTTTGGGTGACCCAGCCGGCGGCGGTCAGCTGCCCGCCATTGCGGGTGCCCCGGGTGCTTCCCGTCAGGGGGTCCTCCAGTTCGAGGAGCCGGGTGACGGACTGGGCCCCCGCCGCCGCAAAGCCGGTTAAAATGAACGCTGTAATGGCCAGGATGCCGAACCCTTTGCTGCGAAACACCATGATGCTTCCTCCCGTTCCACACCGTTGTGAGTGATTGTGCACGTTGGTCAGGTCTGTTTTACAGAGCCCGCCTTGCAAAGAGCGCGCCATAAATAGCGGAATTGATTTTATGCAGGTTAGCCCAGCCTACGGCAGCGCCGCTTACAAGATTGAATCCGGGCGAATACAAATTTTTCTGCGCGTCCGGCGGCGCCGGGCTTGTACGTGGCGCTCTGCGCCTGTCAGCCCGGCCGCTGGATACCGCCTCGGGCCGGCCGGCGTGGCTGCGCCTCGATGCCCATCCTGCCGACTGATGGCGCCGTGGGCCCTGATGGCGGCGGGGGTGCCAGAGAATCCGGATGCCGGCGACGCCGGGCTTGTTGGTGGCGATCTGCACCTGTCGGCCCGGCTGCGAGTGGCCGCGAAGGCCTTCTCCTTTTCCGCGAACCGCAGATAAAACCTGTATACAATTAACAGCCATCTTCTTGCACCAGCTGCCACCGACCGTGATACTTGTACTTCCAAAACCGGAGTGCACTATGCGTTGCCGTATGCTGCTGTTATCCCTCCTTGTAGCGGGCGCCGCCTTCGCCCAAACCGTCCCGCAGCACAAGCGCCTGCTCTACTCGGACAGCCTCACCAGCGTCACCTCCAGCAAAATGGGCCTGCTGACCAACAAGGGGGGCGAGTTTCTCCCCGGCCGCGGCTGGAAGGCCTCCACGCAGAACAGCCAGCTGATCATCACCCTGCCGGCCGATCTGCCGCCCGAGGGAACCTTTATCATCAACGTCACCAATTTCGATCCGGTTTCGCAGAGCGTCGACGCCAAGCAGAACATTCTCAGCATGGCCTCGCACCTGGACATGTATTCGACGCCGCAGTACGAGACCGGCTCGTGGTGGCTCTACCGTACCGGCACGGGGTACACGGATGGTCCGGGGATGGCCGGATTCCGCATCGACTATGCCAGCCGCGGCGTCGACACCCGCAGCGACGGCCGGGCGATGCAGAGTTCGACCTGGAATTACAAGCGTACCTACGAGTTCAAGGTGGTCTGGCAGGCCAGTTGGATCAGCTTTTACGTCGACGGAAATCTGATCATGGATCCCAAGATTAGCGGCACGGGCTGGTCGGGCCAGTCGCAGTTCTTCCGTTACATCTTTGTCGGCCGCGACAGCAAGGGGTATCCCGGCCAGCCGGGGCCGATCTGGTTCAACGCACGCGTCTACGTCCCGGGTCCCGCCCTGGCGATCAGCAAGGTCTCGGGTGACGGCCAGAGCGCCTATACCAGTGCCCTGCTGCCTGCGCCGTTGGTGGTCAAGGTGGCGGATCTCGACGGCGCGGCGCAGGCCAACATCCCCGTCACCTTTTCGTTCACCTCGGGCAGCGGCCAGATGGTCGAGGCGCAGCCGTTGCAAACTGATGCCAACGGGCTGGCCTCGGTCCATGTCCGGCTCGGGTCCGTTGCGGGTCCTTATGCCCTGCAGGCCGTCGCGGAGGGCGCCAGCGGCTCGCCGGTCGCCTTTTCCGCCGTTGCGACCAATCCGACGATCGGCCTGCGCAAGGTCAGCGGCGACGGGCAGAGCGGCCCGGCCGGTGGTCTGCTCGCCACCAGCCTCATCGTCAAGGCGGTTTACAAGGAGGGTGCGCCGGTGGCCAATGAGCCGGTCCTCTTGCAGACGCTCAACGGCGGCAGTGTGGACGGGCAAGCGAGCGTGACCAGGACCACCAATGCCGAGGGCCTGGTGAGCGTCAACTGGACGCTCGGCCCCGCCGCGGGGGTGCAGCGGCTGCGCGCCGCGCACGGGGATTCGCTGGTCGAATTCACCGCCACCGCCACCCTCTCGGCCAATCAGAGCCTGCAGCTCCTCAGCGGCGGCGGGCAGAACGGCGCGCCCGGCCAGGCGCTGGCCGCGCCCGTGGTGGTCCAGGTGCGCGATGAATTCGGCAATCCGGCCGCCGGGCAGAGCCTGCTTTTTGCCGTCAGCGCCGGCGGCGGCACGCTCGGCGGACAGATCTCGCGGAGCATTCTGACCGATGCGGAGGGCAAGGCCGCGGCGCAGTGGAGCATGGGACCCTACCGCGGGGTGCGGCAGCTGCTGCAAATCTCCGGCACCGTGAACAGCGCGCCCCTGGGCGGCTCGCCGCTGACGGTCGAGGCGGGACTCGGAGCTGCCCCCGACGCCGCCCTCTCGACCCTGAGCGCGACCTCGCCGGTCACCGCCAACGGCAGCGACGCCTCCCATATCACCGTAACCGTCCGCGACAGCGTCGGACAAGCCCTGAGCGGCTATATCGTCCGCCTTGCGGTCAGCGGCAGCGGCAACCGGCTGAGCGTGCCCGACTCGCTGTCGAATGCGGCCGGGCAGGTCACCGCCACCCTGACCAGCACGGTCAGCGGCAGCAAGACTATTACTGCGCGCGTTATCGGCGCCAACGTGCTCCTCAACGCCACGGCCAGTGTCCAGTTCGACCCGGTGCCGCAGACCGCCGCGAGCATTCAGATGCTCTCGGGCAACAACCAGAGCGGCGTCGCCGGCACCCTGCTGGCGCAGCCGCTGGTGGTCAAGGTGATCAACGATCAGGGGGCGGCCGCCGCCGGCTATCCTGTCACCTTTACAGTCGCCTCGGGCCATGGTACGCTCGACGGCGAGGCGGCGCAGACGGTCCTGACCGATGCGCAAGGCCAAGCGCGCGTCAGCCTCACCCTCGGCACGGTCATCGGCACGGCGACGGTGCGGGCGACCACCGCGCCTTTGGCCACCATCATCACCTATACCGCCAAAGCGGTCAGCGGCCCGGCCTATAAAATGACAGCGCTCAGCGGCTTTAGTCAGAGCGGCGCACCGGGCAAGAGCCTGGCCAATCCGGTCGTCGTCGCCGTCACCGACCTCCATGACAATCCGGTGGCCGGCTATTCGGTGCTGTTCAAGGCCGCCTCGGGCGGCGGCAGCGTGGCCGGCGCCAGCCAGGCCATTGTCGCGACCGATGTTCAGGGCAGCGCCGCGGTCTACTGGACCCTCGGCCGTTATCTCGGCGCCCTGAACCAGCTGGTCATCAGCGGCACCAACAGCGAGAGCGTCCTGGCGGGCGCCCCGCTCCTGATGGAAATCGCGCAGCCGGTGCTGCCGGAGGTCACCCTGAGCACGGTCACCGCCACCACGCCGGTCGTCGCCGACGGTGTGGCCTGGTCCGATCTCACGGTGCAGCTCCTTGATCCCGCCGCGCAGCCGCTGGCGGGATTCACGGTCGATATCACCGCCACGGGCAGCAACAACACCCTTATGCTCACCGACTCGCTCAGTGACCGCGACGGGAAGGTCAGGGCCAGGCTGCGCAGCACCACAGCGGAACTCAAGGTCATCGGAGCGGCGGTCAAGGGCGCCGGGTACACCCTGCGCGATACGGCACAGGTGCGCTTCACCGCACCTTCGGTCCTGGATCAGCTCCTCTATATTTCGGGAAACGACCAGACCGGGCGGATCGGTGCAACCCTGCCGGAGCCTCTGGTTGTGCGCGTTCTCGATCTCAACAAGAATCCCAAGGGTGGGGTCAGCGTGGAGTGGAGCGTCAGCGCCGGCGGCGGCCTGGTGAATCGCAGGACGGCGTGCAGTGTCTACTCGGATACCGCCGGCTACTGCCGCGTGCTCTGGAGTATGGGACAGCTCGCGGGGCGGCGCAACAATATGCTGACGGCGCGTATCCACGGCTCGGAGCGGACCACCCTGACCTTTGCTGCCTCTGCCGCCGCCACAGAGCCGGCACAATGGACCATTGTCAGCGGCAATCAGCAGAGTGGCATCGTCGGCCGGGCGCTGGCCGCCCCCTTCTGCATCCGGATGGGCGATGCCAACAGCAATCCTGTAGCCGACCTGGCCGTCCTCTTCAAGGTGACCCAGGGCGACGCCAGTTTCGCCGGGTCGCCGGAGTACGCCACCAAGACCGATGCCTTCGGCCAGGCCTCCGCCCTGCTGACGCTGGGGCAGCTGGCGACGACCAGCCAGATCCAGGTCTTCGCCGGTGGCGAGCTGGTGCCGGGGCTGCAGGCGGCCGACGCCGTCACCGCCGGCACCGTCGAGATGTGTCACACCGCGCCCTACTACTACGTCGGCAAGGACCCGACCTTCGCCTTCGGCACGGCGGTGCCCTT
>Ga0209099_1001228_pt1 | contig 26579 bp, 20 predicted proteins | sample AD_JPNHW2_MetaG_FD_184430 | JGI IMG/M metagenome (GOLD analysis project Ga0209099, IMG submission 184430) | Active sludge microbial communities of municipal wastewater-treating anaerobic digesters from Japan - AD_JPNHW2_MetaG (SPAdes) (version 2) | ecosystem: Engineered > Bioreactor > Anaerobic... | reverse complement strand
TCTACGAGCGGCTGGAGGACCGCATCGCGGCCATGTTCGCGGAGCAGGCCAAGCGGCCCACCTGGGACCGGGACCAGCAGCAGCTGGCTTCCGCCGTGATGCGCGACATGCAGCGGAAGCGGAAGGATCTCGAGAAGCTGGCGGCCCAGGGCAGCCGAGTCCGGGAGCTGGCCGCGGCCTGCGTCCCCGGGGACGTCAAGCAGCTGCGGAAGCTGACCCGGGCCCTGGAAGAACCGGGCCTGGTCCTGGGATTCGAGGCGCGGGGCGAGCTCGAGGCCATGATCGGCGCCGAGCTGGTGCGCCCGGGGACCGACCAAGGGACCCTGGAGATCCTCTGCGGGCTCGCGGGACTGGTCCAGGGATCCTCCCTGCGGGGACCGCTGGCGGACCTCCTGCTCCGGTGCGCCCCCCATTCCCGGCTTCACGCCGCCTGCGCCGGCGCCCTGAACCTGCTCGGCGAAGGCACCGCCCAGCTTCCGGCAGCCCCGGGCCGCCAGGACGTCCTCGTCCTGGATCCCAGCGCGTTCTTCCGCAAGCGGATCCTCGGCGCCTTGCAGGGCCATCGCGTCCGGGAAGCCCGGGACCGCGCCGAGGCGGAGGCCATGCTCCAGGAGGCCCCCGCGGACCTGCTGATCTCGGAGAGCGCCGACGCTTCCGGCGATCTGCAGGAATGGTTCGTGGGCCTCTGGCAAGCGCGCCGGGTCGGGCAGATCCTCCTGTCGACGAACTCCAGGGAAGCCCTTGAACCGGAGGACAGGCCTTGGCTCCTGGCGACGCTCTTCAAGCCCTTCCCCATGGAGGACCTGCTGGCCCTGGTTCCGGAGATCGGCGCCTCTCCCGCTTCCTAGCCGGGGCCGCCGCCCCTCGTTTGGCTACTGCGGGTACTGGAATCCCCGCGCCTCCAGCAGGTTGCCCACGGCCTTCTCGAGCTGGGTCACGGCCTTGGCGTAGGTGATCTGGGCCTGCACTTCCGCGGATTTGGCAGAATCCAGGTCGCTCTGCTTGGACAGCACGAGGAAGTTCGTGCTCATGCCGTTGTCGAACTTCTTCTGCTCGGCGTCCAGGTCCTTCTCGCGGAAGACGCGGGTCTTCTTGGCCGCCTCCACGCCCTTCTCCGCCGCATCCACGTTGCGGAAGGCCTGGCGCACCTCGAGCCTGATCCCCAGCTCCTCGTCCCGGAGGGAGAGCTCGCTGCTCCGCTCGTTGGCGCGGGCCGCCGCCAGGTTCCCCTTCGCGGTGTGGTTGCCCAGGGGAACCGAGAGGGTTACGCCCACGGCATAGCCTGGGTATTCCAGGCCGGCCAGATCGGAATTGACCCCCCCGAGGCTGTCGTACTGGTACGAACTTCCGGAATAGCTGGCGTAGGCGTCCAGCTGCGGCTTCAGCTTGTTCTCCGCCGCCCGCTTCAGGACGCCCTTGGAGGCGAGTTCGAGCTTCGCGGCCTTGAGTTCCACGCGACGGTCCAGGGCCATCTGTTCGGCGGCCGCCTCGTCGATGGTGAGGTGGCTGAGGGTCGGGGCATCCGTCGTCTCCACGTCGTCCGGCTTCCCGGCGCCCGGATAGAGGGCCCGGATCAGGGCGTCCTTGGCGTTGCGCAGCTGGGCGTCCGCCGCGATGATCGCCTGCTCCTGCTGGGCCACTGCGGCTTCCGCGCTCGTGACCTCGATGGGGGCGAGGGTGCCGACGTCGACCCGGATCTTGTTCTCCCGGAGCTGCTTCTGGGCCAGTTCCAGGGCCTGGTGGATGGTTTCCAGGTTCCGCTGGGCGTAGACCACGTCCCAGTAGAGCGACTCGGTGCTGGCCACGAGGTCGATGATGGCCTTCTGGTACTGGAAGTCGGCGGCCTCGGATGCGTTCCGCGCCACGATGACGTTGGCCTCGGTGGCCTCGCGCCCGAACCCCCGGAGGAGGCTCTGGGTGTAGGTGGCCTTGAGCCCGCCGCCCGAGCCGCTTCCGTAGGGCAGCGCCGTGGAGCCCAGGGAGGAGGACTTGCGGTAGTATTCCGGCGCGTAGCTCAGCTCCAGGCTCCCGCCCCAGGGGAACGGCTTCAGGGCCCCGATCGTCATGCTGCGGCTCCACGCGGTCCCCTCCACCTTGACGGAGGACTCTTCGGCGCCGAATTCCTGGCGCGCCGTCTGGAGATTCCCCGAGAGCACCCAGTCGAAGGCGCCGACATGGACGTCCACCCCCGCCTTGGTCACGGCGCGCGCCTCCCTGGCGATCTCCACCTGGAGGTTGTTCTCCAGGGAGATCCGGATGGCCTCCTGCAGGGACAGGGGCCTGGCGGCCGAGGGGGCCTGGGCGACCAGGGCCTGGCAGATCAGCAGGGCGGGCATCAACGGAGAACGGAACATTGCCACTCCTCAGGAACAGGACGACCAGGCAGGACGATTCTACCGGGAACCTCCGGAAGAGCCGTTGCCCACCATGCAGGATGCACGCGCAGGAGGCCTGGGGCAAGGCCTATTTCATCGCGTGTTGAATTAAGGTGGGGGGCGGAGATCCCTCCCGCCGGGTGGGCGGCCGGTCTCGGGCAGGCGGCTGCGCATTCCATGCCATCTGTGACCCTCCGCGCGCGGGGAAGGTTGCATCCCGGCCGTCTGGGACCTGCCGGGAACAGGGAATCGCTTGGCTCGCCGTGCGGATTGGCTATGCTTGGCGTCAGCCACACTTCAGCGCAAGGAGAGACACATGGAACTCATGGATGCCCTCAGCGGTGCCATCGACTACGAGCACAGGATCCGCGACTACTATGCGGACTGCGCCGGCAGGATCGCCGACGCGAAAGGCCAGCGGATATTCGCCGTCCTGGCCAGGGAGGAGCAAGGGCATGTGCAGTACCTGGAATCGAGGTTGGCGGAATGGAAGAACAGTGGGTCCGTGACCGTGGCCGAACTCGCCACCCTGCTGCCCCCCGCCGCCTGGGTGCGGGAGGAGGCCGGGAAGCTGGCCAAGCGCGTGGACGGGGCCGGGGAGGTCTCCCAGGTCGAAGTCGACTTCCTCAAGGAGGCCCTGGAACTGGAGCGGAAGACGAGCGCCTTCTACGCGGAGCTGGTGGCCGGGCTGGAGCCCAAGTACCGCGGCCTCTTCGAGCGGTTCCTGGAGATCGAGAACGGCCATCTCGCCATCGTGCAGGCGGAGATCGACGCGCTGGCCGGCCACGGCCACTGGTTCGACTTCATGGAATTCTCCCTGGAACAGTGAGGTGGAGCCGTGCGGTCCGATCCCCCTCCGCTCCTGAGGCAGCTTGAGCTGTCCTGGCCCCTGGTCGGGTTCTACGACGCGCCCGATCCCGCCGCGTTCGCGCCGCTCGTCGAGCCGAGGCCCATGGCGCGCGCCTGCGTCTTCGCGTTCCGGCGGGCCTGGCAGGAAGGGAAGACCCTCCACCTCACGCGCGAGATCTACGGCTGCGGCGGAGCGGGGCACTGGATGTTCGGCCTGGAGACCCTCCCCCGGGAAGCCTTCGTCAAGTTCCTGGCCGACGAGGAGGGCCTCAAGGCCAGCCACGCCTTGATGGAACAGTGGCTGGACCGCGGGAAACCCTATCGCCCGGCGCATCCGCACATCCTCATCGGGCCCCTGAAGGACCATTCGCGCGAGTTCCTCCGGACGGTCACCTTCTTCGTGAACCCCGACCAGCTCGGGATCCTGGTCCTGGCCGCGAACTACCATGCCTCCCCGGCGGACCCGCCCCCGGTCATCGCCCCGTTCGGGGCCGGGTGCATGGAGATGGCGCCCCTGTTCGAGGATCTGTCGGTTCCCCAGGCCGCCATCGGAGCGACCGATATCGCCATGCGGGACCAGCTGCCGCCGGATCTGCTCGCCTTCACGGTCACCGTCCCCATGTTCGAGCGGATCTGCTCCATCGGCGAGGACAGCTTCCTGTCCAGGCCGTTCCTGAGGCGGCTGAGGAGCGCGAGGGGGCTTTCCGGGGCCTGAGGGGATCGGAGATGCGTCAGGCCCGCGCGTTCCTCCGGGACGGCGCGCGCCACTTGAACGGCTGGGTCTCGGTGAGGAACCGGAATCCGTGCTTCTCCACGATGGGACGGCTCATGGGACTGGCGTCGATGGTGAGGAACTCGACGCCCCTCCGCCTGGCCTCCTGGACGCGCACGGCCAGCAGGGCCGTGTAGAAGCCGCGGCAGCGGTACTCCATGAGCGTGGAGCCGCCCCAGAGCCCGGCGAACCGGCTCCGGTCGTGGAAGGTGATGCGGGCGTGGGCGACGGGAAAGCCGTCCGCGAAGGCGAGGTAGAGGCTCACATGCTCCGGATCCTGTTCCAGGTCCTCCTTCAGGGCTGCGAGGTAGACCGGATCCGCTTCTCCCCAGACCTGTTCCTGGATGGGGCCGATGAGCTCCACCCGGGCGGGATCGACGATCCGCCGGATGTCGTGGGAGACGGGCCTCAGCAGGATTTCAGGGGCCCGGTCGACCTCCAGGACCAGCAGCGACTCCGGATCCTCGGGGATGAAGCCGTGGGCCTCCAGCCGCGACTTGAGATCCGGCGGCGCATCATGGCCGTAGGTCTTCCATTCGAAATCCTGCCCGATTGCCCCGAAGCGGGAGATCTGCTCCGAGATGACCCGGTCCGCGTTCCCGCGGTCCAGCTTCGAGTAGACCACCATCCCCTCGCCCTCTCCCTGGCAGACGAGGCGCACCACCTCGGGGGAGGCCTCCCGGCGCATGGCGCGCTCCGCCAGGTCGATGCGCTGCTCCCGGTCGTAGCAGGCCAGCAGTTCGTTCTCGTCCATGGAGTTCCCGTTCATCATGAGATCCTGCCTGTTCCAGGGAGCGCGCGGCGTTCAGGCCGTGGGCCCGGCCGCGCGGCCGTAATGAAGCACCTCGACCTTCTCCAGGGTGACCATCGCGCTGCAGCCGGATCGTTCGAGGAGTGCGTCCACCAGGGGCTGGAAGGCCAGGATCTTCTCCTCCGTGTCCACGATCTCCACGACGATCGGGAGGTCCTCCGAGAGGCGGAGGATCTTGGCCGTGTGGATGAACCGGCTGTTGGCCCCGAAGCCCTCGATGCCCCTCAGGACCGTGGCCCCGGCCATCCCGTGGTCCCTGGCGATCTTGACGATCGCCTCGAAGAGCGGAGCGCGATCCAGCTTGTCGGATTCCCCGATGAAGATCCGCAGCAGCTTGCCTTCCCCGTGCAGCTTCATGCCGTCGTCTCCCTTGGCTAGAAGAGCCTGCCTGACACCATCCCCGCCCAGGTGGCGGCCAGGCCCGACACCAGGCTGAGCCCGACGTTCGAGAAGGCGGAGAAGACTTCGCCGTCCCGGACCAGGGCGAGCGTCTCGTAGCTGAAGGACGAGAAGGTCGTGTAGCCGCCGAGGATCCCGACCGTGAGGAAGAGCCGCAGGCCGGGTGCGGCGAGGAAACGCTCCTCCAGGGAGATCATCAGGAAGCCGATCACGAAGCAGCCGACCACGTTCACGGCGAGCGTCCCGTAGGGGAAGCCCGTGCCCGTCCGGTGGTAGACGAAGCCCTGCGTCCAGTACCGAAGCGCGGCGCCGAGGCCTCCCCCGGCGAAGACCAGCGCGTATTTCCATCCAGCGTCCATGCCGCTCTCCTGTCGCTTCTCCAGGCGTCATCAGCCACGGGGGCGGTTGCAAGGTGGACACCATCACCTTCCGCCAATGTAGACCAGAAGCCGGAAACCTGGAAGGCACGGGGGCGGCCTTGCCCGTCGATGCCGCGGAGCCGCCCCCGCGGCATCGACGGGACGTCCGTTCCGGGAGGGTCAGATCCTGTCCAGGGCCTGGGCCAGGTCGGCGACGAGGTCGTCGGGGTCCTCGAGTCCCACCGAAAGCCGGATCATGTTCTCCAGGATCCCGGAGTCGCGCTTCTCCTCGGCGGTCATGTCGGAGTGGGTCATGGTGCCGGGATGCTCGATGAGGGTCTCGATGCCGCCGAGGCTCACCGCCAGCTTCATGTGCCGCACGGCGTCGAGGACCTTGAACGCCTCGGCTTCGCCGCCCTTCACGAAGAAGGTGACCAGGCTGCCCGTGCCCGTGCACTGCTTCTTCCAGAGGGCCGTCTGGCGCTCGCCCATCTCGGGCAGGCCCGGGTAGGCCACGCGTTCGACCTTGGGATGCCTGCGCAGGAAGTCCACGATCCTGACGGCGTTCTCCTGCTGCTTCTCCATGCGGAGCTGCAGGGTGCCCAGGGAGCGGTGGATGAGCCAGGCGGTGTCGGGGTCGGAGTTGGAGCCCAGGATCGTGCGCATGACCTTGACCTGGCCAATGAGTTCCTTGCTTCCCATGGCGACGCCCGCCACGACATCCGAGTGCCCGCCGAAGAACTTCGTGGCGGAGTAGAGGATCAGGTCCGCCCCCTGCTTGAGGGGCGACGAGAAGATGGGGCCCATGAATGTGTTGTCCATCATCACGAGGATCCGCCGCGCTCCGTCGGAATACTGGTCCGCGATCTCGCGGGCGGCGACGATGTCGGACATCTGCATGGTGGGGTTGGCGGGAGATTCCAGGTAGATCACCTTGACCGTCGGGTCGTCCTTCACCAGGGCCTCCATCTCCGCGCGGGTGGCGCCCGCGGGGAAGGGCTTGGTCCTGATCTGGAACGCGGGGAGGAGGTGGCGGAACAGGAATTCGGTCCCGCCGTAGACGGGATCCGAGAAGACCAGGGTGTCGCCGGGCTTCAGGAAGGCCAGGCAGGTGCTGGAGATGGCACCCATGCCGGAGGAGAAGACCGCGGCGGCCTCGGCGCCGTCCCAGCCGGTGATCTTGTCCTCCAGGATCTCGCTGTTGGGGTTGTTGACGCGGGTGTAGATGAGGGCGGGGCTCTCGCCCTGCTTCATGGTGTCGAGGCCGTAGGCGATCTCGAAGGCGCGCTTGCCCTCGGCGGCGGTCTTGAAGATGAAGGTGGAGGTCCGGAACACCGGAGGGGTGGCGGCGCCTTCGGAGCGCTGCGGATCGTAGCCCTTGGAGAAGAGGTCGGTCTGGGGTTTCACTTGGTCCATGGGAAGCTCCTTAGGAGGGTCGAACAATGAATGGCAGACTCGGGCATCTGCCTAACCACATCCGTGATTTGCGTGGAATTGATTCTTTTCTCCATGGATACTGGAATCCACCAAATTAAATTTGGAGAAGATCCATGAAAGCGCCCCTGGACCGAATCGATCTCGAAATTATGGAGAATCTGCGGAAGAATGCACGGCTTTCCAACAAGGAGCTGGCCAGCCGGGTGCAGCTTTCTCCCTCCAGCTGCCTAGAGCGGGTGCGGCGCCTGAACGCTTCCGGGGTGTTCAGGGGTTTCCATGCGGAACTGGATCCCGCGGCGCTGGGGCTTTCCCTGCAGGCCATGATCGTCGTCCGGCTGAGGCGGCACTCCCGGCGGGACGTCGTCGCCTTCCGGTCCCATCTGCTCGCCCTGCCCGAGGTCCTGGACGTGTTCCACGTGGGCGGATCCTCGGACTTCCTGGTCCACGTGGCGGTCCAGGACTCCAATCATCTCAGGGACCTGGCCCTGGATGCCTTCACGACCCGGCCGGAAGTCGGGCAGATGGAGACTCACGTCATCTTCGAGCACACCCGGTCCCTGACCCTGCCCATGAGGCAGCTCGAGTGACCGGGTGCGAGGACCTTCGCCGAGGACCTATTCCTCCTGCCGCTTGTCCCACTTCTGCCAGGAGGCGGCGCCGCCGAGGAGGTCGAAGACGTCCGTGGCGATCTGGAGTTCCTCGTTGGTGGGGATGACGAGGATGGCGGTCTGGGAATAGCGGGCGGAGACGAAGCCTTCCTTGCTGCCGACGTGCTTGTTCAGCTCGTAGTCCATCACGATGCCCATGTGCTCCAGATTGTGGCAGACGCGTTCCCGCATCTTGACGCCGTGCTGGCCGATGCCGCCCGTGAACACCAGGGCGTCCACCTTCACCAGGTTGGCGGAGTAGGCGCCGATGTACTTCCTGACCTTGTGGGCGTAGACGTCCAGGGTCTCCTGGGCGGCCTGCTCGCCCTTCTCCGCGGCGGCTTCGAGGTCCCGCATGTCGTTGGAGATGCCCGACAGGCCCAGGAGGCCGCTCTTCTTGTTCATGATCGTGTTGAGCTGCTTGCCGGTGTAGCCGCGTTCTTCCAGGTAGCTCAGGATCGCCGGGTCGATGTCGCCGCACCGGGTGCCCATCATGACGCCTTCCAGGGGGGTGAAGCCCATGGAGGTGTCCACGGAGCGCCCGGCCTCGATGGCCGTGAGGGAGGCCCCATTCCCGAGGTGGCAGGTGATCAGGTTCGTGTCCTCGAGAGGCCGCTTCATCATCTCGGCGGCGCGGGCCGCCACGAAGCGGTGGCTGGTGCCGTGGAAGCCGTAGCGCCGGATGCGCATCTTGTCGTAGAACTCGCGGGGCAGTCCGTAGAGGTAGGCGGCCGGCGGCATGGTCTGGTGGAAGGCCGTGTCGAAGACGCCCACCTGGGGAACGCCGGGCAGCAGGCGCTCCGCTTCGCGGATGCCGGTGAGGTTCGGGGGATTGTGCAGGGGCGCCAGTTCGGAGGACTCCTCGATCGCCCCGACGACCTCGGGATCGATGATGACGGAAGCCGAGAACCGCTCCCCGCCGTGGACGATGCGGTGGCCGACGCCTTCGATCTCGCCCAGGCTCCCGAGGATGCCGGTCTTCGGGTCCACGAGCGCCTTGCCCACCAGGGCCATGGCCGCGCCGTGGTCTGGAATGGCCTGCGTCAGCCTGGATTCGCCTTTCGGCGAGACCTGGACGAGCTTCCCTTCGACCTCCCCGATCCGCTCCACCAGGCCGCGCCCCAGGCTCTTGCGCGCGGGCATCGAATAGACTTCGTACTTCAGTGAAGAACTGCCGCAGTTCAACACGAGGATCCGCTTCTCGCTCTGGTTTTCCGTCATGGAGACCACCTTTCAAGACGTCCCTGTGGGTATCGGTCGCCGCGGCCAGTCAACGGGAGGCCAGTCGGCAACAGCCAGTGTATGCCCGCCCCGGCGCGGCCGGCCGAAGACCTTTTCCGCGCGCCAAGGGGTTGTGCTGATCAGCATCCCGCGAACGTCCCGGGGCTTTCCGCGGAAGGGCGTCTTGATCTGATAATAGGTGTCGAGCCATGTTCCGGAAACCCGCCCCGGCGCGATCATGCGAAAAGCCGCTCCCCTCGGGGAAGCTCATGGAGGATCCCTGGAAGGTGCGTGTCGAAGGAGGAAATTGGCTATGATGGGATCATGGAGGGGGCATGGGGATATCGCTTCCCAGGGACGAGGCGAAATCGGCGGTGAAGCGGCACGAGTCCGCCAGCCATCCGGAGATACAGTGCCAGTGCCTGGAATGTCTCTACGCCCGGGAGATCCTCGCGCAGTTCCGGATCCTCGAGGAAGCCGCGCCGTGACGTCGGACGGGCAGCCCTACGCGCCGGTGACCCGGTTCCTGCCGGCGGCCTTGCTCTTGTAGAGGGCCTCGTCGGCGCGGGCCACGAGCCAATCCGCGTCGATCCCGCCCCCCAGTTCGGAGGCCGTGGCGATGCCCACGCTGATGGTGACGACGGGCGCCACATCCGAGCCCTTGTGGGGCACGGCCTGGTCCTCGATCGAACGGCGCAGCTTTTCCCCCACGTTCAACGCGTGCTCCCGGTCGACGCCCGGAAGGATGACCGTGAACTCCTCGCCGCCGTACCTGGCCGGAAGTTCCCCGGCCCGCTTGAAGATGTCCCGCATGACGGCGCCCACCATGCGCAGGCAGTCATCCCCGCCCTGGTGGCCGTAGGCGTCGTTGAAGCGCTTGAAGAAGTCCACGTCGCACATGAGGAGCGAAAGGGGCGTTCCGCTGCGCCGGGCGCGCCGGATCTCCTCGTCCATGGCGTCGTTGAACCGCCGCCGGTTGGCCAGCCCCGTGAGGGGATCCTCGACGGCCAGGCGGTGGAGGGCCTCCATGGCCCGCTCGAGCTCGGCGGTACGCTCCGCCACGCGCTGCTCCAGTTCCGCGTTGGCCTGCCGGAGCTGTTCGGCCTGGCGGAGGTTCTCCTGGTAGAGGCGCGCGTTCACGAGGGTCAGGGCGGAGCGGTCCGCCAGGTTCTGGAGCATCGCCGAGTCTTCGGCGGAATAGGGCTTGGTGGTTCCGCACCTCGCCAGGCTGATGGTGCCGATGACGCGCCCCTGGCTGCGCATGGGGACGATCAGGATCCCGTGCACGCCGAAATGATCCAGGTACGGGTGCAGCTCGCTGCGGACGAGGGGCTTGATCCCCTCTCCCGAAGGATCGGCCACCTGCAGGGCCACGCCCGTCCGGGCCACTTCGCCGGGTCCCGGGGAGCCCAGGGCGAGGGGGGTGAGGGTGCCGGGGGCTGGGAGCAGGGCGCCGCCGTCGATGTAGGGCTGGTTCATGGCCATGGGTCGCAGCAGCCCGGTCGTCTCGTCCAGGATGTTGAGGACGCAGAGGTCGCCGACCTGGACGGCCAAGTGGTGCGAGATGAGTTCGAGGGCTGTCTCGTAGTTCAGGCCGACGCCGGTGAGGGCGAGGAACACCGCATTCTGGGCCTCTGAACGCTTGAGCCGGGAGGCCTGTTCCGCTTCCGTCCGCTTGCGATCGGTGATGTCCCGGGCGGTCGAGAGCAGCCGCTCCTTTCCGCCGATGACCGCCCGCCGGAGGTTGATCTCGATCCAGAAGAGGCGCCCCGACTTGTGCTTGCCGATCCATTCGAAGGTCTGGGGGCCTTCCTGGACGGCCTTCCTCATCCATTCCCAGGCTTCGTCCAGGGTGCAGGGGGAGAGCCCGAGGCTGAGGCTGCCCATGTCCATCCACAGGGCGTCCGCATAGGTGAGCCCGAACATCTCGCACATGCGCTGGTTGACGTCGAGGATCGCGCCGGTTCCCACTTCGTGCACGATGATGGCATCGTTCACCGCGTCGAAAATGGCCCTCAGGTCTCCCTGGTCCTCCTGGGAGACCGGAAGCGCGACCTCGCGGCACGGCTCATCCAGGGCCTCCGGCCCCGGTGCGACCCTTCCGTCTTTCAGCGGGGAGACCAACCTCATCGCGGAGTTCCTTGTCCGCGACGGGTTCGTGCCCTGTAGCCTCCTCCTGCGGGTGTGAATCCTCGGACAGGTGACATGAACACAAAATAGCACACGTGGCGGGGTCTGCGGGTGGATCCGGGTCCGAGAAATCCCGTCCCTGCGTGAACCTGTCCCGGAGGTTTCTTTCGCTTGCAATTCCATGCATGAAATCATGAAAATAAAGACCCAGGTATTGAAGGATCGATGATCTTTACGGGATCCGGGGCGGGCCCGAGGCCCCTCCCCGCCGGAAGATCCATGGCGGAGGGCTTCATGTCGACCTTTGACGTCTTCAGCGCGCCCCAGAGGACCATCGCCGTGATCCTGGCCGGCGGGCGCGGGACGCGGCTGATGGACCTCACCAGCGCCTACTCCAAGCCCGGCCTCGATTTCGGCGGCAAGTTCCGGATCATCGACTTCACCCTGTCCAACTGCGTCAATTCGGGCTTCCGCAAGATCGAGGTGCTCACCCAGTACAACTCCCACCGGCTGCTGGAACACCTGCAGTTCGGCTGGACGTTCCTCTCCGGGCGGCTGGGGGAGTTCGTCCACGTGCTCCCCGCCCAGCAGAGCCTGGAGCGGGACCTCTGGTACTGCGGGACGGCGGACGCGGTCTACCAGAACATCCCCAACTTCCGGGAGCACAAGCCGGAAAACATCCTCATCCTGGCCGGAGACCACATCTACAAGATGGACTACCGCATCTTCCTGCAGGACCACCTGGACTGCGACGCCGACTTGACCATCGCCTGCCTGGAGGTGCCCAAGGAATGGGCGACGTCCTTCGGGGTCGCCCAGGTGGACGAAGCGGGCAGGATCCTGGGATTCGTCGAGAAGTCCCCTGATCCCCCATGCATTCCGGGAAAGCCGGACCTCTGCCTGGCGAGCATGGGGATCTACCTCTTCAAGGCGGGCTTCCTCTACCAGGAACTGATCCGGGATGCCGAGGACACCCTGTCCTCCCACGATTTCGGCAAGGACCTCATCCCCTACCTAGTGTCCCGGAGCCGGGTCTTCTCCCATCCCTTCCACAGGAGTTGCATCAAGAACCTGGACCGGCCTCCCTACTGGCGGGACGTGGGCACGGTGGACGCCTACTGGGAGGCCAACATGGACCTGACCTACGTCGAGCCGGCCCTCAATCTCTACGACTACGACTGGCCCATCTTCACCCACCAGGCCCAGCTCCCCTCGGCCAAGTTCGTCCACAGCGGTCCCCACCGCAACGGCGTGGCGCTCTCCAGCGTCGTGTCGGGGGGCTGCATCATCTCCGGCGCCACCGTCTACCAGTCCCTGTTGTTCTCCAACGTGCGCGTCCACTCCCACGCCCATCTCCAGGAGGCCATCGTGCTGCCCGAGGTGGACGTCGGCGAGCACGCCAGGATCCAGCGGGCGGTCCTGGCCAGGGGCTGCCGCATCCCCAGGGGCATGGTCGTGGGCGAGGACGCCGAGGAGGACGCCCGCCGCTTCTACCGGACCTCCGGCGGCGTCACGCTCGTCTCCCCGCGCATGCTCGAAAAGCTCGAGGCTTGACTGGAAGCGGGCTACGCTACCAAGGCACGGAACATCCAGGGGCGATCATGAAGGTGCTTCACGTTTCAGCGGAACTCTATCCCTTGGTGAAGGTGGGAGGGCTGGGGGACGTGATGGGGGCGCTGCCTCAGGCCCTGAAGTCCCTCGGCGTGGACGTGCGCGTCCTGATGCCCAGCTATCCGGGGGTGATGAACGGCATCCGGTTCGACGGCGAGACGGCGCGCGTCCCGTCGGTGCCCGGGTTCGGCGAGGCCCGCCTGCTGCACGGGCGGACCCACGAGGACATCCCCATCTACGTGCTGGACATTCCAGCCTTCTACGACCGCCCCGGGGGGCCCTACGAGGAATCCGGCGACAGCCACTTCAAGTTCGCCGCCCTCGCCTGGGCCGCCGCGCACCTCGGCATGCACGGGGACGGTCGCCACTGGAAGCCTCGGATCGTCCACTGCCACGACTGGCAGTCGGGCCTCGCGCCCGCCTACCTCGCCTTCGCCGGATCCCCCCGGCCGGCGACAGTGGTGAACATCCACAACCTCGCCTACCAGGGCATCTACCCCGGCAGCCTCCTGGCGGACCTGAACCTCCCTCCCGCGGCCTTCCACATGGAGGGGGTCGAGTTCCTGGGGAAGATCAACTTCCTGAAGGCGGGGCTGGCCTATGCGGACCGCATCGTCACCGTCAGCCCCACCTACGCCCGGGAGATCCAGCGGCCCGAATGGGGCTGGTACCTGGAAGGCCTTCTGGCCAAGCGGTCCGGCGATCTGGTGGGCATCCTGAACGGAGCCGACTACGGGATCTGGAGCCCGGCCCACAGCCCCTATCTGAGCTTCCACTACGACCTGCCGGGACTCTCCGGGAAGAAGATCTGCAAGAACCTCCTGCAGCGGGAACTCGACCTGGAGGAGAACCCGGACGCGCCGCTCTTCACGGTGATCAGCCGCCTGGCGCCCCAGAAGGGACTGGACATGGTGCTCGAGAACGTCGAGCACCTCGCGTCCCTGGGAGCCCAGCTCGCCGTCCTGGGAACGGGGGAGCCGGCCCTGGAGGACGGCTTCCGGAAGGCCGCCGCCGCCCGACCGGACCAGGTCGCGGTCCGGGTGGGCTTCGACGAGGGCCTCGCCCATCGTTTCCTGGCGGGCGCCGACGCCCTGCTCATGCCCTCCCGGCAGGAACCCTGCGGCCTCACCCAGATCTACGCGCTCCGCTTCGGGACCCTGCCGGTCGTCCGGAAGACCGGGGGCCTGGCGGATACCGTGGTGGACGCCAGCCCGGAGGCCCTGGCGGGAGGCACCGCCACGGGTTTCGTCTTCGAGCCGGAGAACGCCTGGGTGCTGGGCGAGACGATCGGCCGGGCCTGCGCCCTCTACCGCCAGGATCCCCACGGCTGGGCGGACGTCCAGCGGCGCGCCATGAGGCAGGACTTCAGCTGGAAGGCCTCGGCGGGACACTACCTCGAACTCTACAAGGGACTGGTGCATTAGCTGTTGCTATCCTGCCGGGATGCCCGACGATGCCCGGACTCTCTCCGCGAACCTTCGGCCCGCAAAGGGCCTGACCGCCCGGCGGCTCAAGCTGCTCGGCGCCTTCCTGGTCCTGCTGGGGCTGGTGCTTCCCCTCTATTCCTGCCGGGGCCGTTTCGAGGACGCCGCGGGCCGGGAAGTCCGGTACGTGGACTCGCGCGGCGTCGTGGTCCAGGACCAGGGACCGTTCTATCCGGCGCCTCCGGGCGCGGTCCGGCTCGAGACCGGGATGAAGCCTCCCGCGGGGATCCGCTACCGGAAGAACTACCACTACTTCTTCAGCGATTTCGACCGGACCGACAAGACCGACTGGTTCCGGCTGGGCGGGATGCTCTGGCCCATGCCCGCGGCCCTCTGGGCGGACCGCCTGAGGCGGCGCTGGAGCCGCTGGCCGTTCCGGGCGCTGGAGCCCCTGCTGCTGGGGGTGACCGCGGCCTCGCTGTGCCTTGGCGCGCTGTTCGGGGCCAAGGAGGCGGGGTTCTGGGCGGCGTGGCTGGGCATCCTCGGCTATGCCACAGGCGCGTCCTGGGCGGACGTGGCCGCGCTGTGCGCGTGGAAACCCGGGCTGAAGCTCACCTGGAAGATCCTCGGCGCGGTCCTGGTCTCCTGTGCCTTCCTGGCCGCTCCGGTGCTTGCCGTACTGTAATTTTATCCCAAATGTTAAGAATAAATAGAATTATTTTGCAACTGTTTTGACTATAGTATAAAAATGAAGGATGGCGGATCCGGGCCGAGCCGTTTAATCCCGTCAATACAAGATGGGAACCGCGAATTTACGCGAATGAACGCGAAAGAGGACAAGGATGGGTTCGCGCAGGCTCGTCTTTTTATTCGCGTGAGCGCGCAGCGCGCCTTCGCGTCATTCGCGGTTCCCAGCGCAGTTTTCTGGTTGGTGTCGTCCGGACTTATCAGTCTCAGGGTTCCGGCATCTGGCACGACGAGGCGGCGGCGGCGGGCAGGTAGCAGTTGCGGGCGTAGTCCATCACCATCCGGTCGGCGTTGAAGCGCCAGGCCAGGGTGCGCATGGAGCGCTTGACGCGCGCCATCCAGCGCCGCGGCACGCCGTCCGGGTCCCGGTCGTAGTACATGGGCACGACCTGCTCCTCGAGCACCTGGAAGAGGCTCTCGGCGTCCCGCCGGTCCTGGACGGCCTGGTCCGCGTGGATCTCGCCGTCGCCGATGGCGAAGCCGTTCTCCCCGTCGTAGGCCTCGGCCCACCAGCCGTCCAGGATGGAGATGTGGAGGCCGCCGTTCATGACCACCTTCATGCCGCTGGTGCCGCAGGCCTCCAGGGGGCGCCTCGGGAGGTTGAGCCAGGCGTCGATGCCCTGGTACAGGTTGCGGCCGACGTGGATGTTGTAGTTCTCGACGAAGACGATGCGGTCCCGGAAGCGCGGGTCCTCGCAAAGCTGGCCGACCCTCTGGATGATGCACTTGCCCGGCCCGTCCGCCGGGTGCGAGCGGCCCGCGAAGATGAGGTTGACGGGGCGGTCGGGATGGTTCACGAGGCGGTCCAGCCGGTCCAGGTCCGTGAACAGCAGGTCCGGGCGCTTGTAGGGGACGAAGCGGCGGGCGAACCCGATGGTGAGGACGTCGGATTCCAGGTTCGGAAGGACGTCGCGGGGCAGGCCCAGCCGCGCGTGCATGCCGGTCACGAGGGTCTTGACGAGGCGCATCATCCTCGCCTTCAGCACCTGCTTGATCTCCCAGATCTCCGCCGGATCGATGCCCTCCAGCTTCATCCAGAGATCGGGCCGGACGATGGCCTCCATCCAGTTGGCGCCGAGGTGGTACTGGAAGAGCTCGTTCAGCTCCGCGGAGAGCCAGGTGGCCGTGTGGACGCCGTTGGTGACGTGGCCGATGGGGACCTCCTCCTCCCTACGGTCCGGCCAGAGGCACTGCCACATGTTCCGGGAGACGATGCCGTGGAGGGCGGAGACCGCGTTGGCCCGCCGGGAGCACTTGAGGGCGAGCACGGTGGGCATGAAGGGGGAGGCGTGGTCGGCGGGGTTGATCCTCCCCAGCCCCAGGATGTCCTGGATGGGCAGCTTCAGTCCTTCCGCCAGGGGCCTCAGGTGCTCCTCGGCCAGCTCCGCCGGGAAGCGGTCGTGCCCGGCCTCGACGGGCGTGTGCGTGGTGAAGACGGTCCCGCCCGAGGCCTCCTGGATGGCCTTCCAGGGTTCCAGGCCGTCCGCCTGGACGCGGCGCCGGGCCCGCTCCAGGATCGCGAAGGCCGAGTGGCCCTCGTTCAGGTGGTAGACGCTCGGCGTGATGCCGAGGGCCCGCACCGCCCGGGAGCCTCCGACCCCCAGGAGCATCTCCTGCTGGATGCGCATCCGCTGGTCGCCCCCGTAGAGCTGGGCCGCCAGGGCCTGGTCCTCCTCGCTGTTGGCGTCGCACTTGGTGTCGAGGAGGATCAAGCGGATCCGACCGACCTTGGCCTCCCAGATATCGGCGTGGACCGTCCGCCCCGGCATCTCCACCGCGACCCGGACGGGCCGTCCGGCAGGATCCAGGGCCGGCCTGATGGGCAGGTCCTCGATCTCGTAAGGCTCCTTCACATCGTGCTGCCAGAAGCTGGCGTCCAGCACCTGCGTGGTGTAGCCCTGGCGGTAGAGCAGGCCCACCGCGACGAGGGGGATGCCGAGGTTGGAGGCCCCCTTCAGGTGGTCCCCCGCGAGGATGCCCAGGCCACCCGAGTAGATGGGCAGGGATTCGTGGATGCCGAACTCGGCGCAGAAGTACACCACCGGCCTGGACTGGAGGGCTCCGGCATGCACCAGGCCCCAGGTGGTGACGGGGGTCAGGTAGTCGTTGAGCTGCCGGAGGGCGCGGTCGGTGCGGGTCTGGATGTCCACCTCCGCGGCTCGCTGCTCCAGGAAGACAGGGTCGACCTCGCGCAGCACCCGCACGGGGTTCCGGTGGGCCCGGTGGTACAGCTCCAGGTCGATGTCGCGGAAGATGGCGCGCACTTCGGGGCGCCAGGTCCACCAAAGGTTCTCGGTGAGCTTGTGGAGTTTCTGCTGGAGGGTGGGGGACATGGGAACCTGCCTGGAATGTCTGGGTTCGAGGGGCGGGGGTTGGATGAACCTGGCCGGTCCTTCATTCCGGCCGCAGGAAGAGGGCTCCGAGGGGCGGGAGGGTGAGGGCGAGGGAGTACGGGAACCCGTGCATGGGGACGGCCTCGGCGGCGACGCCGCCCACGTTCCCGAAATCCTGGCCCCCGTAGTGCCGGGAATCCGAATTGACGACCTCCGCATAGCGGCCTTCCCGGGGGACGCCGATCCGGTAGCCCTGCTGGGGCTGGGCGGTGAAGTTCAGGACGGCCACGACGAAGTCGTCGTGGGCCGCGTTCCAGCGGAGCAGGGACAGGGTGCTGTTGCGCCGGTCCTCGCAGTCGATCCACTGGAAGCCCCAGGGCTCGCAGTCCCCTTCGTGGAGGGCCGGCGTTCCGCGGTAGAGGTGGTTCAGGTCCTTCACGAGGCGGAGGACGCCCTGGTGGGGTTCGTGCTGGAGGAGCTGCCAGTCCAGGGCGCGGTTGTGGTCCCATTCGTGGTCCTGCCCGAACTCTCCTCCCATGAACAGCAGCTTCTTGCCCGGGTGGGCCATCTGGTAGCAGAAGAGGAGGCGCAGGTTGGCGAACTGCTCCCAGCGGGTGCCCGGCATGCGCCACAGCAGCGACTTCTTGCCGTGCACCACCTCGTCGTGGGAGAGGGGCAGCATGAAGTTCTCCGCGTGGTGGTACAGCATGCTGAAGGTGATCTCGGCGTGGTGGTAGCGCCGGTGGAGCATGTTGCGGCCCAGGTAGCCCAGGGTGTCGTGCATCCAGCCCATGTCCCACTTGAAGCCGAAGCCCAGGCCTCCCGAGGAGGTGGGCCGCGAGACCCTCGGCCAGGAGGTGCTCTCCTCCGCCACGGTCATGGCGTCGGGGAACTCGCCGTAGACCGCCTCGTTCATCCGGCGCAGGAAGGCCACGGCCTCCAGGTTCTCGCGGCCGCCGTAGCGGTTCGGGACCCATTCGCCCGCCTTCCGCGAGTAGTCCAGGTAGAGCATGCTGGCCACCGCGTCCACCCGCAGGCCGTCGAGGTGGAACTGGTCCAGCCAGAAGAGGGCGTTGGCGATCAGGTAGTTCTGGACCTCGGTGCGGCCGTAGTTGTAGATGAGGGTGCCCCAGTCCGTGTGGCGCCCCTTCCGGGGGTCCGCGTGCTCGTAGCAGTGGGTCCCGTCGAAGAGCCCCAGGCCGTGGGCGTCCTCCGGGAAGTGGGCCGGCACCCAGTCCAGCAGGACGCCCAGGTCCGCCTGGTGGCAGGCGTCCACGAAGGCCCGGAAGTCGTCGGGCGAACCGTAGCGGCCCGTGGGGGCGAAGAGCCCCAGGGGCTGGTAGCCCCAGGACCCGTAGAAGGGATGTTCGCTCACGGGCAGGAGCTGGACGTGCGTGAAGCCGGCCTCCTGCACGTAGGGGATCAGCTGCTCCGCCAGCTCCCGGTAGCCCAGGAAGCTCCCGTCCGCACGGCGGCGCCAGGAGCCCGCGTGCAGCTCGTAGATGCTGACCGGGGCCGTGTGGCGGTGCCGGTCCCGGCGCCCCGCCATCCATGTCCCGTCGCCCCATTCGTAGGCGCCGAGGCCCTGGACGATGGAGGCCGTGCCGGGGGGCGTCTCGCACCGGAAGGCGAAAGGGTCGGCCTTGAGGGACATCAGGCGCCCTTGCGGGTTCTTGATCTCGAACTTGTAGAGCTCGCCGGGCTGGAGGTGGGGGATGAAGAGCTCCCAGATGCCGTTCATGGCGTACTGCTGCATGGGGTGGCAGCGGCCGTCCCAGTGGTTGAAGGGGCCCACGACGCTGACCCGGCGGGCGTTCGGCGCCCAGACGGCGAAGGCCACGCCCGCCACGCCGTCGACGACGCGCGGATGCGCCCCGAGCCGCTCGTAGGCCCTCATGTGGGTGCCTTCTCCCAGCAGGTAGCGGTCCAGCTCCCCGAGCACGGCGCCGAAGCGGTAGGGATCCTCCGCCTCCCAGGTCCTGCCTCCCCCGTGCATGCGGTAGCGGAACTTGAAGGGGACGGCCGGGGGAGGCAGGACACCCTCGAACAGCCCCTCGGGATGGATCCGGCGCAGCTCCGCCGCCGCGTCCCCGGACCCGTGGTGCAGGACCTCGATCCGCTCCGCCCATGGGATGAACGCCCGGACCACGACCCCGCCCCCGGGCAGGGCGTGCATGCCGAACCAGTCCACCGGGCTCGCGAGGTCGCCGCGGAGGAAGAGGTCGAGGTCGAGGGTTGCTGGCTCTGCGGTCATCGGGGATCCATGGGTTGAGTGTCCCCCATCTTACTCGCGAGCAGCTCCCACACCCGGAACGCCTCGGCGGCGCTCCAGGCCTGGGCGTCGCAGCCCCTCTGGAGATGGGGCGCATCCCCGTCGAGGATCTCGGGCAGGTGGCCGACGCAGCCTTCCTTCAGCAGGCGGTCCGAGGAGCCGAGGTAGGCCCTGGCCGCCGCCGTGGCCTCGGGCGAGAAGTCCCAGGCCCGGGCCAGGGCCTCGCAGAAGGTCGGCAGCAGCCAGCACCAGGCGGTGCCGTTGTGGTAGGCGGGCTTGCGCCGGGTGTCCTCGTCCCCCTCGTAGCGCCCCCAGTAGGGATGGAGGGGATCGTTGAGCAGGCGGCCGTCCGCGGCCAGGATGGGCGCGGGTGCCGGGACGGGCAGGGGGGCCAGGCTGCGCAGGGCGCCGGGCACCAGGAGGAAGCGGGAGACGGTCTCCACGATACGGCGGGCGCGGATCCCCGGGACGAGCCCCAGGGTCACCGCGAAGAGCTGGTTGGGCCGGACCTGGCCGTCGGGCGTGGCCAGGTCCGCCGCCTTGCCCCTGGGCGCGCCCAGGAGGTCGTGCAGGCAGCCCGCCTCCTCGTTCCAGAAGGCCTCCAGGGAGGCCGTCGCCAGAGCCGCGAGCCCCCCCCAGTCCCCCGGGACCTCCAGCCGTTCCAGCTGGCGGAGCAGGTGGATCCACAGGGCCTGGATCTCCACGGGGTAGCCTTCCCGGGGAGTGCCCGCCGGGTAGTTGGTGTCCATCCAGGTGAAGTGCGGGGGGCTCCAGACCAGGCCGGAGGCATGGTCCACGAGGATGCCGTTGGGAGTGCCCGCGAGGTAGTTCCGGGCGATCGAGGCCAGGACCTCCCGCAGGGCGCGTTGGCCGTCCACGGGGCGGTCGAAGATCCCGGCGCCGAGGGCCGTCGCCGTCTCGTCGCAGGCGAGGCTGAACCAGAGCGGCGCGTCGGAGGTGTCCCGGTTCGCGGTGGAGTCCGCCGCGAGCATGTTGGGAAGCGTTCCCCGGTCCTCCAGCCGGGCGAAGGTGAGGAGCAGCCGCAGGACTTCCTCCCGGTGGCCCGCCGCGAGCAGACCCCGCGCCGCGACCAGCGCGTCCCGGCCCCAGTCCAGGAACCAGGGATAGCCCGCGATGACCGTCCGGCCTTCGTCCCGGCGCACCAGGAAGGCCGAGCAGGCGCGGCGGAGCTGTCCGCCGAAGGTGTCCGCGTCCGACGAGAGAGGCGCCGGTTCGAGCCGTCCGGCGGGGGGCTCGCCGGGCTCGGCGGAGGCGGTCAGCGTGACGGTCCCGCCCCTGGGCAGGGGCACGTCGAACCACCCGGGGCTCCAGGCATCCCCGGTCGAGGCCATGCCGCGGCTGGCTTCGACCGGGTGCGGCAGGCCGAGGCACCATTCGGGGCCGGGGTGGTAGCTCCCCGCGCCGGCCCAGCAGCGCAGCGTCCGGTCCTCGGCGGGGGCGAAGAGGAAGCCGGGCCGGTCCGCCAGGAGCCGGGTGTGGCCGGCCCACCACGCCCCGGTTTCCGGATCGGCGCGGGTCTCGGCATGGAAGCCCCGGTCCTCCAGGTCCACCCGGAGCGTCAGGCTGACGGCGCAGGCGGCGGGGAGGTCCTCCCCGAGGCGGGGCGGAGTCTCCGGCCGGGTGAACTCGAGCACGACCGTATTGCTCTCAGGCACCATGCCGGCGGTGAGCGCAACCTCGACGGTCCGCCCGTCGCCCGCGTTGGCGACGAAGACCCACCGGGCGGGCGGGCCCGGCTCGAAGGCCACCAGGTTGTCGCCGTCCAGGGCCGTGAGGAAGCCGTCCGCGATGATCCAGGCCCGCACGCGCTTGGCGAGGACGTGCCGGTCGCAGGGGGCGGAAGGGTGCAGGTTGGCGCCCAGGAGGCAGTCGTACTTGGAGGCGACGGCGCCGAGGTCCGCGTGGAGGCGCACCATCGCCCCCCGGCCGTTCGTGAGGAGGGCCAGCCCGGCGAGGGTGTCCGGCACGAACCGGGGCCTGGGGGCCAGGAGGCGCAGCCGTCCCGCGGCCTGGCGCCCGGCCTCGGCGAAGCGGTCCAGCACGAGTTCGGCGTCCTGGGAGTCGGCGTCCAGCGTCCGCAGCTCGGCCGGGAACACGGCCGCGAAGAACCCGGAGCCCCCGGGGACGGATCGCAGGTGCAGGGGGCGGCGCCCCTCCCGCCGGAGGGTGATCTCGAAGGGGCTGTCGTCCTGGACCAGCAGCCAGTGTCCCGGCGGGACGGGCACGACGCGTCCCACGTCCGCCGTGCGCCAGGTCACCACCGGGCGGTAGCGGTCCCCGGCCAGGGCCGAGGCCAGGGCGGCGGCCAGGTCCCGCTCGGCCTCCGCCTCGTCCAGGGACGGCAGGCAGGCGAGGAAGGCGGCGGGGTCCCGGGCGACCAGCCCGCCGAGGATCCGCCAGTCGATGGGTCCGAGCTTCTCGCAGGGGAGCACCTGCTCGAGGTGGCGGTAGGCCAGGGCGGCCTGGGCCCGGAGGGCGCGGTAGGCGTCCCCGGCCAGGCCGGCGGGCGTGTGGCTCGCCGCGAGGCAGAAGCAGGCGCCGGGTTCAAGGCGCGTGCCCGGCGGCTCCTGCTCCAGGAGGTCCACCGGGGAGGGACCGAGGCCCTCCCAGGCCTCCGGAGGAAGCGCCAGATCGTGCGGAGAGGCAGGATCCAGGTTCACCAGGACCAGGCACCGGTCCAGGCCGTCCTGGGAGGTCCGGCGCAGGGCGAGCACCGGCGCGTCCTCCGGGCTGAGGCGCTCCAGGCGCGCCCCGTCGAAGAAGCAGGGATGGTCCTTCAGCAGCCGGTTGATCCGCGCCAGCTCGGGGACCAGGTTGGGCTCGGCCCCCCAGGCCATGCCTCTGGCCTCGTGGACATCGATCTTCTCCGCGGCCAGCCACTCCACCCCCCCCGTGAAGCCGAAGCCCCCGCACTGGCTCGCGAGGGCGCAGAGCCGGTTGCGCAGGAGGGACCAGGCCGCGCCCTGCTTGGCCAGGCGGTCGTTGTCGTGGGTTTCGCTGTAGTGGATCAGGGGGCCCACCCGTCCGGACTGGCGGATGACGTGGTCCAGGTAGCCCGATACCTCCCGGGGCGTGTGGTTCTGGAAGAGCTCCGAGTAGGCCCACTGCATGCCCCCCTCGGTGAGCAGCGCCTCCGTGGCCTCCCAGGCGCCCCCCAGGCCCTCCAGGAGGAAGGTGCAGCCGGGGAACTCCTGGTGGACCCGGGCGACGAGGTACTGCCAGGCGGGGACGGGCACCATGTAGCCCGCATCGCAGCGGAAGCCGTCGACTCCTCGGCGGCACCAGGTCAGCAGGGCGTCGGCCGTCAGTTCCCAGAGCTCCGGGTGGCGGTTGTCCAGCTCCACCAGGTCCCCCCAGGTGACGCCCCAGGCGCCGGGGCTGCGGAAGGCGCCGCCAGGTTCGCGCTTGAACCAGCCCGGACGCTGGTCCTGGAGCCTGGAGCCCCAGCCGGTGTGGTTCACCACGATATCGAGGAAGACCAGGCCCCCCCGGAGGTGCACCGCGTAGGCCAGCTCCCGGAACTGGTCCACGGCGGTCGTGCGCCGGTCGAAGTCCACCAGGGCCGGATCGATGCCCGTGAGGTCCAGGATGGCGTAGGGACTGCCGAACCGGCCCATGCGGGCATAGGTCGTGGGCGTGGGGCCGACGGGAAGCAGGTGGAGGATCCGGCAGCCCAGGGTCCCGAGGATGTGGGGCACGCAGGCCGTGAGGTCCCGGAGCTTGCCGGAGGGAGGGATCACGGCGTAGCCCTGGAGGTCCAGGGCCTTGAGCTGCTCCTCCAGGGCCGGCATCCGCGTGGTCCTGGTCGTCCTGGCCTCGCCGAACATGCGGGGGAAGGCGCAGTAGAGGGTGTTGCCGGTCCGGAGATGGTCCGGCTGGACGGCGATCCCCACATCCTCCCCTGCGGGCCAGTGCTGGCGGCCCTCCGGGTCGACGCAGTAGGCCTTGGCCCTGAAGTAGCCGGGCTCCGTCAGGGCCAGGTCCAGCTCCCAGCCTCCCTCCGCCGGCTTCAGGGGGATGTCCCGCCAGGAGGCCCCCGCGAAGGTCCGGGCTTCGCTCGGGCGGGCGCCGGAGAGCGCGATGATCTCCTCCCGGGCCTCGGCGGCGCGGGTGAGGTTCGTGCGGAGCAGGGCGCGCCATCCGCCTTCGCCGGGGGCCGGGTGGGTAAGCTCGACCCGGAGGCGGTCCCCGGCGTAGCGGACGAGGCGCTGGCCTGGGGAAGGGGTCATGGCTGGAAAGGACATGAGGTCTCGGTCTGGAGCGTCATATCATCATTTCGTCCATGGAGGCGCGCAAGGTGAAAGTCGTGTCTGGGGAAGAGAAGGGAAGGGCGCCCGTGTTCGATCTCGCCGAGGTGCGCGCAAGGACGAGGGAGTATTTCGACGCGGCCGGGGCGCGCTACCTGGAACTGTTCAGGGACGAGCTCGAGGCCAAGCCCTTCGACCGCGCCCTGCTGGGCCGGTTCGCGGCGGGCCTGGGACCCGGCGCCCGGGTGTGCGATGCCGGCTGCGGCCCCTGCGGGCACGTGACCCGGCTGCTGGCCGACCATGGGCTGGTTCCGGTGGGCATCGACCTGTCCGAGCGGTGCATCGAGCTTGCCAGGGCGGCCCAACCCGGCCTCGCCTTCGAGGTGATGGACATGCTGGCCATGCGGTTCGGGCCGGGCAGCCTGGACGGCCTGGTCGCCTGCTATGCGCTGCCCTATGTCCCGAAGGCGCACATCCCGGCCCTGCTGGCCGAGTTCCGGAGGGTGCTGAGGCCCGGCGGGCACCTGCTGGTCGTCGCGAAGGAGGGCGAGGGCGAGGGCTACCTCGACGACCCCATGGGGTCCGGACTTCGGACGTTCTTCGCCAGCTTCACCGAATCCGAACTGAAAGGACTGGTCGAGGCGAACGGGTTCACCTGCACCTTCTCCGTGACCCGCGCGCCCTATCCGGAGGAGTACCAGGTCGGCCGGATCTTCCTCCTGGCGGAGCGGGGCGCCTGAGCGCAGGCGCCTACCGGCGGGCCTTCCTCCAGGCCCAGGGTTCGACGGGATCGGGGTAGGCCCAAAGGCCCTTCCGCGCCTTCCGCGCCACCGACTGGGCCGCGGCATAGCGCGCCGCGTCTCCCGGGAACTGGGTTCCGGCATAGTGTTCGTAGAACCAGACGAGCCCCTCCTCGAGCATCTCCAGGTTGACGTCCTGCCCCTGGAACAGGACCTTGCCCAGGGTCCGGCCGTACCGGTCCACGCCCCGGGTCATGACCTGGACCTGGCGCCCGAAGACTCGATCCGAGAGCACCTGCTTGGCCACCTTCCCGAAAGCCTGGTTCTTCTCGGGCGCGTCGATGCCCAGGAGGCGGATCCGGAAGGAGCGTTCGCCGGCATCCAGCAGGGTGAGCGTGTCCCCGTCCTGGATGCCTACCACCTTGCCTTCCAGCACGGAGGCGGGCGCGGGGATTCCCACCAGCGGGGGCGCGGGCTGGACGAGAGGCTTCGCCGCGGCGGGCAAGGGAACCGCCAGGAACATCCACAGGGCGGGACCGACAATTCCGGCGAAAGAACAACGCATGTGCATGTGCTATATTTTCCTGCGTTTCCGAATCGTTGTCACGAAATGAGGTCGAAATGTGAATAAATATGATTAATTTGTTGAAATTCCATGCGCGGGGGCTCCGGGACCACCTGTGCCGAGAAATATCCCGGAATTCATGAGTCATGTTTGATTAATCGACGAATCAGGCCGTTTGCCTGGTTGACCGGGTGGAATGCCGGCGCGGCGATGATGTCCGGTCAGAAACTGGTTGCAATAAAATGAACATATGCTCATCATTTCCTCAGGTTCGCCACGCGCACTCCCGGAGGGCATGCCATGAAGATCGGCATCATCATCTGCAACCGCTACCACAACTGCGGAGGCGGCAAGTGCCTGCGCGCCTTCCACGCGCGCGAAGGCGCCTTCGCCCGCTACAAGGACCAGGATGTCGAGCTGGTCGGCTACGCGAACTGCGGCGGCTGCCCCGGCGGCAACGTGGAGTACGTCCCCGCCGAGATGAAGAAGAACGGCGCGGAGGTCATCCACCTGGCCACCTGCATGCTCGTCGGATATCCCCCCTGCAGCCACATCGAGGCCTTCACCCGGTTCATCCCGGTGAAGTACGGCCTCGACGTCGCCATCGGCTCGCACCCGATCCCCCAGAACTACTACCTGACGCACCAGGAGCTGGGGACCTGGCAGCCGGAGAAGTGGCAGGAGCGCATCCAGGACGTGCTCACCTACGAGAAGACCCGCCTGGCCTACGACTAGGGAGGAGCGGAACGGGCCGGCCGCCCGGCGAAGGGGGCCGGACGGCCTGCCCAGGATCGCGAAGGCGGTGCTTCCCCTCCGCCGGGCGGATTCGGCACGGCGTTCCGTGGGCCTGCGCCTGGCAGCGGCGCTCTTCTCATCCCCTTCGTCCCATTTTTCCTTGTTGAAAGTATTTTTAATAATTTATCAACAAGGATGCAAGGGATGAAAGGGATTAAATCCAAGGGAGCCTGAGTTGCATGTCTACCGGCGACGACCGGGGGGCGCGGGGCGCCCTTTCAGTTCCCGGCCTGGAGGTCGTCCAGGGCGCGTTCCCAGGTGAAGGCCGGCTCGCTGCGCCCGAAGTGGCCCCGCCTCGCCGTCTCCAGGTAGATGGGCCTCAGGAGGTCCAGGGACTGGATGATCCCCCGGGGGGTCAGGTCGAACCGTCCGGAGGCCAGCCGCTCGAGTGCGGCGTCCGGCAGGATGCCCGTGCCGAAGGTCGTCAGCATCAGGGAGGTGGGTTCGGCCCTGCCGATCGCATAGGAGACCTGGACCTGGCAGCGCTTCGCCAGGCCCGAGGCCACGACGCTCTTGGCGACCCGCCGGGCGGCGTAGGCGGCGGAGCGGTCGACCTTGCTCGGGTCCTTGCCGCTGAAGGCCCCGCCTCCGTGCGGGCAGGCCCCTCCGTAGGTGTCCACGATGATCTTCCGTCCCGTCACGCCCGTGTCCCCCTCGGGCCCGCCGGTCACGAAACGGCCGGTGGGGTTGATGAGGATCCGCGCCGAGGCCGTCGCTTCGGGACCGATGACGGGCGAGATGATCTCCTCCCGGACCGCCTCCCGCAGCCTGGCATCCGGCACGTCCGGATCGTGCTGGGTCGAGAGGACCACGGTGTGGATCCC
>Ga0209099_1001227_pt1 | contig 26585 bp, 24 predicted proteins | sample AD_JPNHW2_MetaG_FD_184430 | JGI IMG/M metagenome (GOLD analysis project Ga0209099, IMG submission 184430) | Active sludge microbial communities of municipal wastewater-treating anaerobic digesters from Japan - AD_JPNHW2_MetaG (SPAdes) (version 2) | ecosystem: Engineered > Bioreactor > Anaerobic... | reverse complement strand
TGGAGGGAGAGAGTGCGATCCTTGCCGAGATCACGCACCAGCCCGGCGACAACGTATCGCATATGAGCGACGAGGAACTGATCGCTGAAGTCACCGGTACAATTGAGGCAATGCACCTTGCCACACGCGACCGGATCACATATGTTTCTGTTGCCCGCCAGCCGTTAGCGTATGTCGTATACGACCTCGATTACCAGAAAAATATTGCAACTGTCCGCGATTACTGCACGGCACAGGGCATCCCGCTTGTCGGCCGGTTTGCCCAGTTCGAGTACCTTAACATGGACGGATGCCTGCGAAGTGTTATGGATTTTGTAAAATCGTATCCGGCATAATAGATCAGGATTTTCTTTTTTGGCATCACGCTTAATAACCGCAAGCGTGAAAAAAGTACAGGAGTATTCATAAAGACCCATGATATCCGTTATTGTGCCGTCATTCAACGAAGAGGCAAATATCGCCCAGTGCCTCGTCTCGCTCTCGCACCAGACAATAAACAAAAGCGAATACGAGATCATTGTCGTTGATGGCGGGTCAACGGACAAGACCTGTGAGATTGCCCGCAGGTACGCGGACATGGTCTTTATCCAGACCAGCAAAAAGGTCGGCGGGGCAAGAAACGATGGCGTCATGGCGGCAAAAGGGGATATTATTGCCACTACCGACGCTGACTGCATCCTCCCCCCGGACTGGCTTGAATGCATTAAAAACGATTTTTCCGATACGGCTGTCGTGCAGGTTTATGGCCCGGTCTACCCGATTGAGGAGGGTTTACAAAACCAGTTCTCGCTTATGCTTGCAAACACCTTCTCCCGTGTCGGGTACTACAGCCGGACGTTCTATTACACGCTTGGCTGCAACACCGCGTTCCGCAAAGATGCATTTGTAAAAGCCGGGATGTACCGGTGCATTGACGCTGGGGACGACCTTGAGATCGCGATGCGGTTAAAAGACCTTGGGAAGATCCTGTTTGACGGGAAATTAAAGGTCGGGTTTTCCATGCGCCGCTACCAGCAGTTCGGGACACTCAAGTCACTCTATGAGTGGTTCTATATTGTCGCACACGGTGGGGAGACGCAGAAGTACGCGTACTCGCAGAAAAAATACAAGTGACCACCGGGCCAGTATTTTATTTTGTGAAATATGATTATGACGAGCGAAGGAAAAATGCCGGAAGACCAAAAGCCGGTTTTTATCCGTGACCGGATTGCCGCGTTTGAAGACAGCGCATTTGCCCGGCTGCTTGGCATGCACATTACCGAAGCCCGCGACGGTTACGCCCGCGTCGAGATGGACTGCGTCGGGAAGTTAAACCCCCACGGTGTTGCGCACGGGGGCGCCATCTTCTCGCTAGCCGACCATGCCTTTGGCATCGCATCCAACTGTGGCGAGATTGATTATACGGCAGTTTCTGTCCATATCCAGTATATTGTGCCAGCAAAAGGCCGGCTTGTTGCGGTCGCAGAACGGGTTGCCACAAACACGACCTGCGACACGTTCCGCGTGAAAGTGACGGAAGGCGACCGCACGGTCGCGCTCTTTGATGGTACCGCATTCAGGCTTTCGCCGTAAGTGCGTTATTTAAAAAATTTTTTTTTGGGGAAATATTACTTCGTTTTTCCCGCGCACATCCCGTCACATCCTGTGGATTTATCTCCTGATAGTTTCTCATACTGCCGTATGACTGTTGAAAAGACAGCAGTGGCTGCGGTCGCCGGGCTCATGGCGCTTGCAGCTCGCACCGCGCCAAAGGGTAGGGGACAGGATACTATCCTCGTGCGGGTACTTACTACGACAGAAATAAAAAAACTCTCCCGTGCGATGACAAAATACGGCGAGACGCATGAAAACGCCGGGTTCTTTTTGCGCGATGCAAAGAACATTGCCGCAAGCGATTCCTGTGTTATTATCGGTGCTGCGGGAAAGCAGGCGACCGGGATCAACTGCGGGGCGTGCGGGTACGCGTCATGTGCGGCATTCACAAAAGCCGCCCACGGGCCGGTGGCAAAAAAGAGCAAAACGCCCTTTGCCGGCCCGAACTGTGCCGTCCGGATGGCGGACCTTGGGATTGCCCTTGGTTCTGCGGTAAAGACGGCGCAGATCCACAACGTGGACAACCGGATCATGTACAGCGCAGGCTCAGTCGCGCTTGACCTTGGTTTTGCCGGAAAAGACTGTACCGTTGCATACGCGATCCCGCTCTCAGCGTCGGGGAAAAATATTTTCTTCGACCGGACTACATAAACGGTGAAATGCTATGCCTTTCATGAAAATACGCGGCGGAGATCTCGATCTTGTGGAATACGAGTTCAAGTCCTTCCTTCCCGGCGAGATCACAAAGACGCTCGGGTTTGAAAAGAACACCTACAAGCTGAAACCAAAAAAAGGGAAAGTGTTTGTAAAAGCCCCGGCCCGGATACACCTGTCGGTGCTCGACATGAACCGGTTTGCCCCGGACCATGCGGGAGGCGGCGGGATCGGGTTTGCCATCCAGTGCTACTGCTCCGCTGAAGTCGAATGCACCAAAAAAGGCATCGTGATCGATTATAACCGGGCGGATATTGTCAAAAATTTTGTTGCGGTTTTTTCTAAGGCCGTGGGATACACCGGCGGGTTTAAGATCAAAGCGACCGATCATGAACGCAAGCATGTCGGTCTTGGATCGACAAGCACGGTCATGATTGCCGTGGCGACGGCCTTAAATGAGGCAGTCGGCGCCCCGCTCACAAATGCCGAACTGCGCCGGCTCATAGGTCATAACTATGTCGAAGAAACAGCAGACGGCTCTATCGCGTTTGGCTTTGAGACCGGCGTCGGACCGGCGGCAAGCACGTATGGCGGAATGGCAGTTATGGGTGACGAGCTCGTGCTTGTCTATCACCATCCGTTTGCAGAAGGACATAATGTCTTTATTGTCGTCCCGCCGACAGACATATCTTCAGCCGGCACAAAGGAGTTTGACCTTCTGATGAACCGGGCCCGGTCGCTTGACTACCGGGACAGGGAGCTCAAGGCATATTTCTTCATGATGGACTTTATCCCGGCACTCGAACGCGGGGACGTAAAAAAGGTTGGCGACGTTGTCTGGGAGATTGAATTCCGGGGATCAAAACGTGCCGAAGTCGAGCACCACAGCTACCGGATCTACCAGTATATGAGCATGCTGCGGGAAACCGGCCTTGAATTTGTCGGGATGAGTTCGGTCGGGCCGTCAATTGCAATTGTGACAAAAAAAGACCGGAAAGCAATCCAGAAAATCCTAAAACCCATCGGTCTTGAGATTGCAATTGAAACAAAGGTGGATAATATCGGCCTGACCGTTGAGTGGAAGAAATAATTACGATTTTTTTTACCAAACCACGTTTTTTCCGACAGTATCCGTATAGAAATGAATCTCTTTAGAACGGATAATACAAGATGAACGAAAAATGTGGAAACTAAAAAACGCGAGTCTTATTTTAGTCACAATTATTTTTTAATTAGTGAGAGGAGACCCGGTACTGCCCTTTGGGCACGGCAATCTCGAATTTTGCCCCTTTGCCCGGCGTGCCGGTCTCCCGGATAGTAATGCCCGTGAGGGAGAGGATTTCTTTTGTAAGGAACAGACCAAGCCCGGTATTCTTCCCAAAACCGCTCTCAAAAATCCGCCCCTTTTCATCGGCAGCTACCCCTATCCCGTTATCCTCCCATATGACAACAAGGTCGCTTGCTGACATTGTTACAGACACCCCGATTCTGGTCACATGCCGTCCGTGGCGGATTGAGTTATCAAGGAGGTTTGAAAAAATCTTTTCAAGCATCGGATCCGCAAACACCTTTACATGGCGGATGTCGGCATTCAGTGAAATGTGTGACGGGACACGCGTACGGGGCATTACAGCATCCAGTTCAATCCACTGCGCCTGGCGGGTTCCAAGTTCCTGGTAAATCCGGTTGAATTCAATCTGCGATTGTATCTCCGTGACCAACGATTCAATTTTTTCAAAATACCCACTGAGCGCGGGATCATCGGCTTTTATTTCTGCGAGTTTCAGGTATCCAAGAACACCAGTTAGCTTGTTGCGGACATCGTGCCGTGTGATTCCTGAGAGCAGGCTGAGCTGGTGGTTTGCCCGGCTAAGTGCTCCTTCGGCTTTTTTTCGTTCGGAAATATCCTGGTTCACACCATGGATCTTGATGGTGCGGCCGTCAGTGTCTTTTGTAATCCCCACGCACATTTCAATGTACCGCACCTCGCCATCGCTGCGGATAATACGGTATTCCCTCGTTGACACATAATCCGGATCGGTTGTCATCCGGGTTTTTTCGTCTTCTTCCAGAAGGATGTGAAGATCTTCCGGGTGTACAATTCTTTGCAGGTATTCTTCTGCGGTCATCTGCCTGATGCCTTGTTGCTCCATATTCGTACCATAGAGACTGGAAAAACGGTTATCAAAAGTCAGGATACCGGTACGGATATCGCATTCCCAGGTAACAAGATCTGCAAGGTCCATCGCATCGGCAAGTTTACGCTGGTTCTGCCGCAAAGCTTCTTCTGCCAATTTTTTATCGGTAATATCATCCATATGGACCATGACAAGGTCCGGAGGGACAAACGCCGCAGTCGTATGGATCAATCTACCTGGCAGGAAATGCTCAGAGACGACCTCCGCTGAGATCACTGTCCTGTCGTTATAACACCGCCTGATTCCGGATACAATCTTCGGGCGGTCTTCATAAAGCCCGGTTACGGACGTTCCAAGGTAGGTATTTGCTCTCCCATCTGTGAGCGCCAGCGCTGCCTTGTTGCAGTCGATAAAAACAAAATCATTGTCACGGTACTGGTAGGTGAAGATGGCCAGGGGATTGTTCTCGTACTGCTCCCGGAACCGGATCTCGCTCTCCTTCCATGCAATTTCTGTCTCTTTTTCCTCGGTGACATCCCGTCCTACCGACTGGTATTCGATAACGTTCCCGGATGCATCAAAAATTGCACGGTCACTCCACCACTGCCACCGTAATGTACCGTCCGGCATAATGATCCGGTGTTCGATACGGTCAATCGGATGATCCGGCGTCAGGGATGAAAAGAATTGTTTCACGCGTTTTTGATCTTCAACCGGGATCTCCGGCTGGAACCGGTGCCCGACAATATCATCGCGGCTCTTGTTGAAATACCGGCAATACGCTTCATTGACAAAGATATGCTTGCCATCCGGTAAAAACCGGGAGATAAATTCCGTCTGATCTTCGACCACATTACGGTACCGCTGCTCGCTTTCTTGTAAGAGGCTCCGGCTTTTTGCAAGTTCGTTATAATTCCGCCTCAGTTCTTCTTCACCGGCAGTGAGTTGTTCGTATGCTGCATGAAGGTCCTCATTCTTCCGGATAATCTCATTTTCAGTAGTTTTACGGTCTGTGATATCGGAACACATGGCAAAAGATCCGCGATATGTGCCATCCGGATCCATAAGAGGGGTCGCGGATATTTGCATCCACCGGATTTTTTTGTCTTTTGTTACATACCGGCGCTCGTACCGGCCGCTCTTCCCGGTCCTGCGTTCCTCTGTCCGGATGGAATTTTCAGGTAAATCTTCTGCCACCAGAAAAAGGTTAATGTCTTTTTCGAGCATTTCCTCCGGCATACAGCAGTGCATTTCTGCCATTTTACGGTTGACATACGTAATTTTGTTGTTTGCGTCAAGCTGAAAGATTCCTTCGTCAGTCGTCTCGACAATCCTGCGATACCGTTCTTCGCTCTCCCGAAGTGCTTCCTCAGCTTCTTTGCGTTTCGTGATATCGATGCCGATACCAAGTACTGCCTGCTGGTTATTGCCGACTGTGGTAAAAGGCACTTTTGTGGTCTGGAAAACGCAGGTGTTTCCGTCGGGGCCAGTATAGAAATCCTCTCCAACATACTTGGTAGTCCCTGTTGCAATGACTTCGCGGTCTTCGTCAAGCATACGCTTTAGCCGGCCGGAATTCTCATCTAACGACGCCTGAGAATGTCCGATAATATTTTCGACATCAGTATTGTATAACCGTGCAACCGCCTTATTTGCCAGCAGGAAATTTCCGTTTTTGTCTTTTGCAAAAATCAGATGGGGAACAAGATCGATTATCTGCCTTAGCTGTGCCTCGTTCTGTTTCAGCGATTCTTCCGCGCGCCTGCGCATGACAGCGTAATGAATTTTATTTGAAAGCTCGGCAAACTGGCTTTTGGGCTCGCCGCCTTTCTGGAGATAGAAATCCGCACCTTCGTTTAGCGCCTGGATGACAATCTCTTCACGTCCCCGCCCGGTAAAGAGGATGAACGGGATTGTCTTTTTTGATGCCCGGATTCTTTTTAAAAATTCGATCCCATCCATTTCCGGCATCTGGTAGTCGGAAATGATAGCGTCGTAGTCTGTGGTATTAAGGAGTGAAAGTGCTTCACGCGCAGAAGTGATTGTGTCAACAATGAACTGGCCGCCCTGTTCAAGGAACATTTTACCGATTTCAAGCAGGCCGGGTTCATCATCGATATAGAGAATCCGAAACATTATGCATCCTTTTGGACCAATAATGTTAGCTGGCAACCATATTTACAATTTCGATCCGGGAAATTATTATGTCCCGGCTCTTTTCAGAAACGTACATGAACCAATCGGGCCCATGTCCGTTTCAATAGAGCAAAAAATTCAGTGTCCTTCCGGTTTTTGCTTCTTTTTCAGGGCCTTGACAATCCCGGCAATGATGACAAGCACTGACCCTGCGGTCATCAGGATAACAAAAATGAGAAACAAATTCATGTTTTCCTGTATGATGGAAAATGAACCAATGTAATACCCGCCAAGCACAATGATGAGCGTCCATGCGATTGCCCCGGACACATTATAAAAAAGGAATTTACGGTATCTCATTGATCCGACACCGGCAAGGAATGGTGCAAGCGACCGTATAATCGGCACAAACCGGACAATAAAGATAGTCGCGCCGCCATATTTCTCAAAATACGAATACGTCTGGTCGATGTACTCTTTTTTCAGGATATTCGGGAACCGTTTCTGGAAAACGTTCAGCCCGAGATAATTCCCCAGCCAGTAATTGACCGTATCTCCAAGTATCGCCCCAAGGATATACACCACAATCAGCATCTCAAGGTTCATTATGCCGCTTGCGGCGAGTGCCCCGGATACAAAAAGCAGGGAATCTCCGGGTAAAAATGGCATGATGACAAGACCGGTTTCAAGAAAAATAATAAAAAACAGCAGGAGATAGGTCCACATGCCATAACTCTGCATGACACCCGCCAGGTTCTGGTCAAGATGAAGAAATAGATTGAGGATTGTTTCTATCATGAATAATACAGTTATTTGGAAAACTGTCTATATCAACTATCAGGTGCCGCCGGATATGTTCTTTGTCCGGGAGTCATTATGCTACCTTAAAGCGTAAAAATGTCCAAATCAGATATTAAGATAACAAATTATTTTTCCGGAGATTACCATGACGATTACACAAAAGATCATTCAACCCCATATTTTGTTTGGAGTTCTCTGTCTCGCACTTTTCCTCATTTTGCCGGTCCAGGCATTCACAGCAGATTCCCTGACAATTACAATCGCAAAAAACGGTGATGCCACGGCTTCGTTTAAATATACACTTGAAGGAGTTATTGAAAATGCCATCCCTGAGTCCCTGCTCCAGGAACAACTGGTAAAAGGACTGGCAACCAGTTCAGAGCCTCCTGAGGTCCTCTCATTTGACAAGTCAGGGGCAAACCTCTACCTGAAAAAATTCGCTGTCATAAGCGATGTCCCGACCGGGACGGAATACCAGACTGCATCCATGGATTTTAAAAAAGCCCAGATTGCCCTTGAAAATTCTGCCGTAAGCTCTGTTATCACCGCTGATTTTTCCCCGAAAGTCACAACGGTTACGTTCCCTGACGGCTATTCACGCCAGATTACAGATTCATCAGTGCTGCCGAGCCTGAGACATACGGTAATCGATCCGACAAAAGCGCAGTCGGCACAGGCAACACAGGCAGTTCAGACGATAAATGAACCAACATCCGGTGCGATTACAGTCAGTTCTTCTCCGGAGCATGTTCGCGTTTACATTGACAACACCTATGCCGGGGAGAGTCCTGAAACGTTTTCCGATATCGCCCCGGGAGAACACGCGGTTATGCTTGAATCAGATGGTTTTGTATCCGTTACAAAGACAGTTACGGTAAAAGCCGGCGAAACAACGACAATTTTTGAGTCATTGAGTTATGCCGAAACCCCCACAAAAAAATCCGGGGTACCGGGTATGGGTGTGATAATTGCAATTCTCGCGCTTGCCGGTGTGGGAATGGCAGTCCTGCGCAGGAAGTAATCCCATTTTTATTTTCAAAGTTGCCTGTTCGATACCAGTTTGGGTGATAACTGGCGCATCTTTTTCCCCAAAAAAGACCCCCCGACAATTCCTGCCTTTGTCACTAATATCAACAGAGCAGGCCCTGTCAAAACCCTCTTTTTCATAACTGCCCCCCACCTAATGCGGATGCTGGAGGGAGTGTCATGCTTTGCAACAGAACCTAATGTGGGGAGATGGGGGTCACCCCTGATTCACATTGTCCTGTGAGTCACCCCCTCCATATAGCATGAAAGGTGACCCCCACCCTTTGATAAGGAAGGTGGGGGTCACATCAATTCTCCGGAAAAGTTGGAAGGGGGGTGGGGGTCCCGGATTATTTCTAAAGCGATAGGTATACCCCCTCCCAAAAAGAAAATAGTTGACACAAGAGAATTCCCGGGTTATAAATGGGGGTTTTACAAAGCTAAAATTTTACAAACGTCGCGGTAATCTCGGCCCGGGGGAGCGGCTTCCCGCGTACAGTCATTGTCCAGCGCCGGGTGAAACACTCACTGGTTTTTAATTCAGAAAAAAGCGTCTGCACCTCTTCTTCGGAAAAATAATGAGTGGCTATCCCGTTCTTCCGCTCAAAAGTGCCCGGTTCGGTCTCGGTACCGGTGCCGGCACGGAAATCCTCCCGGGAAAATTCACTGAAATAAAGTACCCCTTTATTTTTAAGCACCCGTACGGCTTCTTTAGCGCAGACAATTCTTGCTTTTGCAGGCATGTGCCCGATCACGTGAAACGCGACCACAGCGTCAAACGAAGCATCAGAAAACGGCAGGTGACAGATGTCAGCAATGGCGATATTCCCGCGCACGGGTACTTTGACCTGTGACCTGCACAGGATCACGGCAGAAGAAGAAAAATCAACACCCACAACTTCGCAGCCCTTTCCGGCAAGCGCTGCAAATGTCTTCCCGTTCCCGCATCCAAGTTCGAGCACCCGGATACCGGCGCCAAGTGGCGGAAGATTATGGACGGCACCTCCCCAGACTCTTCCCCGCCGGGAATAATCGTTGTCCCAGCTCCCTGCGTCCGGTTCTTTGTTTGACTCTGTCATGGTTTTTGTCATTTTTCATTTGCAGATTTTTTTGTCAGGTAATATTTTCCGCAATGGAGGACTCAACCGTACCGGGAAAAATTTGTTTCCCGGCCTTTGTGCATTATTCAAGGAAATGATGGGTCAGGTTCATGACATCGCGGTACGGGATAACGCCAATCAGGTGATTATCGTCATCCGTGACCGGCAGTGCCCGAAAATTATATCTCGCAAATTCCTGCGATGCCTCTTTTAAGGTGCTTTCTGCGTTTAAGGTGATCACCATCTCGATCATAATATCGGACAGCTTAGCCTTGTCATCCGCGCTTAATAATTCCTTTAAATCAATGACGCCAAGCAGCCGGTCACTGCTGTCAACGACATAGATATACATGACGACATCTTTTCCCCGGGCGTGTCCGGGATAATCGTTCTGCACGTACTCAACGGTCGTATCCGGCAGGAATTTTAGGATCTTCTGGGTCGTATAATGGATCACTTTCTCTTCCTGTTTTTCCATGATCGCCTGGGCTTTCCGGGCATTGTCCGGATGTATCGCGGAAAGGATCTCTGCGGCATCCTCATGAGGGATAACTGACAGGACATCGGCTGCCTGCCCCGGCGTCATCATGTTGATCAGGGGCACGACTCGTCCGGTGTCCAGCGACGCAATGATATCACGCTGGACATTTGGCTCGATCTCTTCTAGCGTATCAGATGCCTGGGCGGTTTCAAGCGACGAGAAAACCGCGAGCCGCTGGTCATGATCGAGTTCTTCGATAATGTCTGCCAGATCGACCGGGTGGATCTCTGCAAGCGTTTCTTTTAAGACAGTGAGTTTGACATCACCCTTGAAACTGCTGATATGGGTGGGCAACGGCTGGACATATTTCCACGAAATGGTCGAATCCCCTTTGGTCTCCTTGTCCCCGGGTGCCGGAAAGAGCCGGCCAATCGCCCCAAACCCGAACCTGCGCAGCCGGGCTTTCCGGCTTGTGTCCACCTCGGTTACATAGAGCCGTCCGTTCCGTTCAACAAGCCTTATATCATAGACTACTTCGACTTCCGCATCCTCAGTATCGAGCACTTTTTTGTCAAGAATATGGTCGCGTAAAAGAATTGCATCTTCAGCAGGAGCAGTCTCGAATTTTTTTATATCGCTGATATTGATAACAAACTGGCCCGGTTCAATACCTGTAACCTGTTCCCAGGGGACAAGCAGCGACGGGTCGCCAAACGGGCGGGATACGACAATGTATTTTACAACGGGAAACGTGCCCGTCTCTACAATAACAAGGTCGGACAACCGCCCGACTTTCTTACCCGACAAAATTACCTTTGCGTCCAGAAGTTCGCTTAAAAGGTAACGGGCATCCGGTTTTGCAGTTTTTGTTTCAGGCATTTCAGTCACAGGTTCACCTCCCGGCCTATCCTTCAGATTACCCCTTCCTGTAGCATCGTCCAGAATTTATAGCCCAGAAGCACTACAAGAATGATCAGGTATACCCGAAGAATTAGAAGCGCGAATTTTACTCCGCGTGACATTTTAATTTTCGGCGTGGCATATTTCCTGTTAATTTCGGTGATTTTATCAGTCCACCCCCGGATAATTCCGCCAGCCCTGATTCCAAAGATGTGTTCTATCCGGATCATACTATAAACCACCACCTGCTCCAAAGAGGCCCGGGAAGAGAGTCGATATACCAAACAGCGTCGAAAGGACAATAATTACTGCTACAATCACGATCCCGGCGATATTCTGTGCATGCGTGTTCTTGTATTTTCCCATTGTTTCCTCGTTATTGAGGAGCAGTATCAAAAACACCAGTGCTGCAGGGAGCAGGGTGACTGCAACCACCTGGACAAAGAGCGTAATGAGGACAAGCGGAGCTTCAGGTATGAGCACGACTGCCCCCGCTGTTAAGATTGCAAACAGGTAACAGGCATAGAACCACGGCGCTTCACGGATCTTAAAGTTGAGTGAATGCGCCCAACCGAATACTTCCCCAAACGCCCATGAACTTGATAGCGAGATGCAGATTGCTCCAAGGAACCCGGCATCAAAAAGGCCGATAGCAACAAATGTCCCAAGCCAGGGGTCAATCCCCATCATGATCGTCGCTGCCTGCGCCGCACTGTCAACCTGCATGCCATAAAGAACGGTTCCACTGACGATAACAACAAATATGGCAACAATCACGGTAAACGCCGAGCCGATAAGCGTGTCCATCTGCCCAAACGGGATGTCTTTTTCTTTCATGCCCTTATCGACCACCGCGCTCTGCTGGAAAAAGATCATCCACGGGGCAATGGTCGTCCCGATATTTGCCATTAAAAAGAAAAATAGCGTGTTGTCCAGTCCGCCGGGAAAATGCGGAATAAATCCCTGCCCGATAACTTCACCCACAGACGGGTGAACGAGAAACGCTGCCGGGATGTAAATAAGGTTGAGCACCGCAAAGACAATCGCAATCTTTTCCCATGTCCAGTACCGTCCCTGGAGCACCATAAGCAGCATGACGACCGTGACAATCGCAATGGTAAATACCGGCGGGATATGGAAGATGCTCATCGCTGCGGTCATACCTATAAATTCTGTAATGAGCGTAAGCCAGTTTACAAGCGTAAGATCGAGGAACGAGAACCAGCCCCAGAACGGACCGAACGCATCAAAGATTGCCTCCGCATGGCCTCGCTTTGTGACTGCGCCAAGCCGGACTGTCATTTCCTGCACGACATAGGCCACCGGCAGGAGCAACAGCAAAAACCAGATGAGACTATAGCCATACGTGGCCCCGGTAACAGAATATGTGGTGATACCCCCGGCATCATTGTCTGCAAGCATGACAATGAGACCCGGGCCGGCAAGCAGTAAGTAGATCTTGAGCGCCTTTATAAAACGCCGGTACTTGTAAAAAAATGTCGAACCCAAATCCATATGGCGCCCTCTCCTTTCCCCCCTCCTCCGGTTACATTACAGTACTATCCCTCCGTTCACCCGACCGTTACGGCGATGAGCGTTAAAAACAGTTCTACTTTGATACAATGGCTTTAAAGGGGTAATAAAATATCCCTCAAAATTATTTGTTCCTGATCTGCTGCAATAGTTACTGCGTAGGTGCCGCACATACAACGGTATTTTCCGGCACTTTAATCAGCAGGATTTGTACCCGTCAGCGGGTGCATTGAAGAATAATTAGTTACAACAAGATACACAGATACTAAAATAAAGGATAAAAAATCCCGCTGGAAACATTTGGGATTATCATTTTCATGAGAGGTGCACGAAATGCTGGATATCAGGTTTGTACGGGCAGGCCCGGAGATCGTGAAAGCCGATTTGCAGAAACGCAATGCTCCGGAAAAGATGGCATGGGTAGACGAGATCCTCGCAAAAGATGCGCGGTCCCGCGAGCTCAAAGTACAGACCGATGAACTGCGGTGCCGGAGAAATACAATCGCACGCGAAATTAATGAGGCACGCAAAGCTGGAAAAGACCTCTCGGCCCTTAAAACTGAGGCCGCAGAACTCCCGAAAAAGATCAGGGACAATGACGCCGAACAGGAAGAGATTACAAAAATAATAAAGACACGGCTCATGCGTCTTCCCAATATCCTGCACGAGAGCGTGCCACAGGGAAAAGACGATACTGAAAATGCTGAGATCCGGCGCGTCGGCACCCCGCGCACGTTTGATTTCGAGATAAAAAACCACGGGCTGCTCGCCGCGGACAATGGATGGGCAGATTTCGAGCGGGCGACAAAAATCTCCGGCGCAGGGTTCTATTTCCTGAAAGGAAACCTCGTCCTCCTGGACCTTGCGCTCCAGCGTTTTGCCCTCGATTTGCTTGAAAAGAAAGGGTATACTCCGGTCATCCCGCCGTTTATGATCAACCGGAACTCGTACGAGGGCGTCACGGATCTTGACGATTTTGAAAAGGTCATGTACAAAATAGACGGTGATGATGCGTATCTTATTGCGACAAGCGAGCACCCCATCGCTGCGATGTACCAGGACGAAATTTTCGAAGAAAAAGACCTGCCGCTGCGCCTTTGCGGTCTCTCTCCCTGTTTCCGCAGGGAAATTGGCGCACACGGGCTTGACACAAAAGGGCTTTTCCGTGTCCACCAGTTCACGAAGATCGAGCAGTTTGTCTTCTGCAAACCCGAGGACTCATGGCAAATCCATGAAGAACTCCTGGCAAATGCAGAAGAAGTGTTCAAACAACTCGAACTCCCCTATCACGTGGTAAACATCTGCACCGGGGATATCGGCACGGTTGCTGCAAAGAAATACGATATTGAAGCATGGATGCCGCGAGAGAATACCTACAAGGAGGTAGTCTCCTGTTCCAACTGTACTGCGTACCAGGCAGCAAGCCTCAATATCCGGGTGCGGGACAAGGAGAATTTTGAGTCCAAGAGATTTGTCCACACATTAAACTCAACAGCAATTGCCACGTCACGGGCACTGAGGTGTATCCTTGAAAATTACCAGAACAAGGACGGCTCGGTGACAATCCCGAACGTCCTCCGGAAGTACATAAACGACCGGGAATTCCTGTAATCATCACGGCACAATTTTTTTTATTTTTTTATTGGACTTTTTTTAAAAACAAAACTTCTGATAAATACTTATTTACTCATAGATAAACCAACAGTTAACAGCGAACGTGGTATTTATGGGATATCCCGACTTGAAAAGTGATGAATCCATCATTCTGACCGCACAGTACATCAAGGTTAAGTCTGTGCCGTTCGAACTGGTGCTCACCAACCGCCGCCTTATCGTTATCGACAGTGAAAGGAACACTGCCCCTACCCAGCAGATTCCGCTGGTCACAATCAGGAACGTAACGATGGGGGAGAATGCAATCCGCGATCCCGTCATCACGCTGACCATCCTTACAGATACAGCGGATACGCGGGAACTTGCGCTTACATTTGCCATGCAGACCGCCGGTGACCGTAAACGCGAAGCAGCGGAATGGGCAAAGACGCTGAAAAAATATATCGCCGAGGCGGCTTCGAGGCCGGCTGAACCGGTGCAGGCAGTCTCCCCGACAGAACCCTCACGCCCCGAACATATTGCAAGCCAGGGCATAAAAAAGAAGATCGAGATTTCCCGCCCGATAAAAAAGATCACGGTAGACACAAGCAACCTGCCGCCAAAACCGGTTGAGACTTCTTCGCTTCCCGAAGGTTCGTTCTGCTGCCGGTGCGGGAACCGCATTCCCGAAGGCTCATCATTCTGCAACCGGTGCGGAACCCCGGTTGTTGCCGCAGGAGAAGTACCGACAAATACCCCGGCACCTGCGCAGATCTCCATCTCACCTGCGGGTGCAGCCGGGTCTGGTGACCGTAAGGGCAGGCCCATTGAACAGATCATCCATTCAATCGAGCCCCTGATTGAGGACTCAGTGCCCCGCACAACACCTGCACCGGCAATACCTGAACCGGTAGCGGCTCCAGTGGAAGCACCCGCTGAAGCTTCACCAGCAGCCCCGACTGAAACCACCCCGGGACCTGCGCAGGAAGGGACGACAGCGCCGGAAGCTGCACCGGCAACCCCACAGGCAACAACTCAGGAGACTGTCCCAACCGCAGCAACAGCCCCGGCACCTGCCGCCGCTCCCGCTGACGCAGCAGCACCAGCTGTACCACCAGTGCCTCCGGTCCAGCAGTTACCACCGGTACCTGAAGCGCCAAAGAAAAAGAGTTCCAAAGTCCTTACCCTCGCGATCATCGCTGTTGTAATCATTGCAATTGCCGTTGGTGGTGTGCTGGTGATGAAAAACCTGCAGAAAGCTCCGGCAGTTACACCCGTAACAACCACCATTCCAACAACGGTTGCCACTACAATCCCGACCACAAAACCGACAACGGTTGCTACAACAGTCCCGGCAACGGCAATACCGACAACCGTCCAGTATATTATCCCGCAGACCGGTGTCTGGGTCGAAATAATTTATGACAAGACCTACACCGGGCAGGTAGGCATGCCGGGCGGATTGATCACGGTGTCCGATACAGGCGATCATTTCTATTCGATCCCAACGAGTCAGGGAACTGTTGCTGTTTCCGTGAAAAAGACAGATGGTTCGGCAAGTGAGCTCAAGGTCATAGTCTACAAAGATGGTACCGCATTAAAGACCGCGACAACGAGTACGCCAAGAGGCAGCATTGACCTGCAGTATTCAATTACGACCCCTACACCTACCTCAATCCCGGCAACTGAAACCGTGAAAGAATCCGAAACCGCATCAGAATCAGCAACACCGGTTACAACAGAATCGTCAGGTTCTACAACAAAAACCGGGGTAACCATTACAAACAGCACAGCCTGATGACCATACCATAAAAATTTTTTATTTTATTGCGCCCGTTTAATGCAATTGACGGCGTGCGACAAAACATAAAATCTGTAAAAGGGGTGTAACCTTGAAACACCGGAATTTGTATACTGGAATTCTCTTGTTTTTTGTGATCGCCTGTGCGACCGCAGCAGCCGGGTCAGCCCAGACCTATCTGGGAAATACCGTCAAACTCTCTGGATACTGTTATACCAGTCCAACAGTCTACCTTTTTTTAACCGGGCCAAATCTCCCGTCAAACGGCGTGGCGCTCGACAACCTTAACCGCCGGGCGGACGAGGGCGGGTTTACCACAGTAAGTGTTGACGATAACGATCACTGGGAATATGACTGGGGCACCAGTTCACTTGGCGGGGGACTCGATGCCGGGACGTATACGGTCTGGGCTGTAAACTCCCCAAACGATCGTTCACACCTGGGCACGGCAGAATATAGTACCATATCGGTTACCCTGGGAAAACCAGGTATCAGTGTTGACACCCCTGCAGTTCCCGGAAGTCTCGACCTCCGGTCGATGCCGGACAACGTATCAGTCACGGTAAATGGCGATTACAAGGGACGGACACCACTGACAATATCCGGCCTCAATCCTGGAAAGTATACTATCACGTTCTCCCGGTTCGACTACGAGAAATTCTCCACACCGGCAACGGTTGAATCCGGCGCGATTACCGAAGTGACTGCAAACCTTGTCCCGAAAACCGGCACCCTTGTGATTAACACAAGCCCCACCGGCGCACAGATCCTTTTGGACGGAAACAATATCGGCGTATCCCCGATCACGCGCACGAACCTTGCCGCAGGCAACCATACGGTTAACGCGACGCTCGAAGGATATATCCCGGTCGAAACAGAAGTGCGGGTGATAGCCGATCAGTCGGTTACAAGCACCATCGAACTTGAAAAACCTGCTATGGTAGTCCCCGGGATCACCACACCTGTGCCATTACCGGTAACAATTGCAGCATGTACCTGTGCAGTCCTGCTTTTTGCGTTCTGTCGCCGGCGTAACGAACCGTAAAAAGTAAGGTATATTCCACGTTCCGGGGGATATCCGGGACGTCTTCTTTTTTTTTAGGCCTTTCCTGATTAGTTATCGAACAATTGCCTGGCTGAAATATCCGCCGGTTCAGGACGTATGCTAAAACTCCCGGTACAGGAACCATCCACCAAGCATGATCAGGAATATGGATACAATCCATGGCCACAGGTATTGGGGAGCAAAAATTATCCCGATACCGATGAGGATCAGGAACGTTCCGATCAGGGCAAGAAAACTACGGGGACGGGTATCGGTTTTGCAGGTACCGGCATCACCGGCAGGTTCAGGTGCAGGTTTTACGAGCATTGCCCCGGCAAAGCCAAACCCCAGCCCTATTAAAATACCGGCTGACGGATAACCGGCAAGCAGCCCGATCCCAAGACCCAGAAAAATACCGGCAGGGATCAGCATGTGCCGGCCATGCCCCCGGTACTCCGCGTTATCTGATCTCTTATTACCTTTGCCTGCTGCCATATACTGTCGTTTGTAAAAGATGAAAGATAAATAATATGCAGGTACGTCAGCGGTTTTCAATCGTATGGCTTGCACTTACTCAATAGTCAGGGCATCAAAATCGTATGAAAGGAATATCCCACTAAACTTATCTGAAATGTTTTAAAAATCAGATTGTGTCCATCGGGATAAAAACAAACAAAAAGATTTTCTCCGGGAGGTTCGGAAACCTCCGTAATGATTCTCTTCATTTTCTCATAACAAACAAAGCCAGCCCGGCAAGTCCGATAATTCCGGCAACCGGAATAAAGAATAACGGGAATTCAGGGACCGGTTTATCTACTGGCGGGAGTTTTGAACTGTCGTAACAGAATATGACATGGCTGATTCCGGAGGGTTTGTCGTTCTTTGAGTTGATAGGCGTGCTTAAGTGTGTATCACTCCGTACGCTTCCGCTGTAAGTATATACATCGGCTCCATCGCCACCCTTCATAATAACACACATGACATCGAAATTCGAGGTCCAGTTTATCGCACATTTATCGTCGCACCCGGCAGCCTTGAATGATTCAACATTCACCCACCAGGTCTGGTTGCTGTTGAGATAGTACATACCATTATACTGGCCGTCTTCAATTTTGAGTTGCGTACATGAACTGCCACATACATCAGCGCATGTAGGATTTCCTGTAACATTCAGCGGAACGACCCCGTTTCCAGAGGTTAACCCCGGAAGCCAGACGGGTTTACCGTTGTCACCGGATTTTGCCATTACAGCCCCGGTCATAAGCATCAGGCAAAAGAACCCCACAATCACAAATACTATTGAGCGCCGCATCATTTTCCCTTCCTCGCAGTTAATGCACACTTTTACATCAAAACTGCCCGTAAGGATCTATAAAAGGTTCATTATATAATTGGTCGCCATGCACCGCTGCATTGCATCATTTTCCCCGGTTCGAACCGTTTTTTTTCATTATTTAATGATCATCAAAAATCAAGGAAACCGGTTGTTCACAGGAATATATCTGAAATTTCCGGCCGGAATTTCTGATAATGGCGGGGGTTAAATTTTTCAATCCTTTGGATTGGCGATTATAATCCAAAAATAACCTGGCCAATACAATTCCATACAGCGGATTACAGCCCCAAAAATAACAGGGATCGTCTTCTTACCCCCCGGCAGCCGGGGGAAACAGCGCGATAAGATCGCCATTATCAAGAGGGGTGTCAAGCCCGGCAAGATACTGGATATTCCTGCCGTTTTTAAGGATATTTACAAGGTCCTTCAGGACTCCGGGACGGGAAAACAAAAGATCGTTTAATCCATTATATCGAAGGGAAAGTTCTACAAGAAGCGTACGGATTGTAGATCCGGCCACTATATCGATCGTGATCTGCGAATCCATTACTTCACGTAATGTTGCAAACGATTTGACGGTAATCGATATACGGTCCTGTGTTCCTGTCATGTTCATTTTAATTCAGCCAATACACCCGGGTCAAAAATTTATATTTCTTAAACGGATTTTTGATCACAAAACGGGGATGTTAATCAGCTTACAGCTGTTTTCGCACCGGTTCCCCGGGTAACATCCACGTAAGCAATATCAAGTTCCCGGAGTTTTTCGGCTGTCGGGACCCCGTTTTTATCCCAGCCTCTTAAAGCATAATACTCATCAAGCATCTCGTCGCGTTTCCATACAAGTCCTGCGGGTGCACCTTCTTTCAATGGTTCGTTTAAGAGACGGGACGGGAGCGTGTCATCGGCCCGGCCAAACCCGCGTTTGATATTGTATAACTTCTGGAGGTTCCAGATCCGTTCACCGATCCTTAAGAGTTCTGCCGTATCGATCTTCATGCCAGTGGTTGCTGAAATAAGATCGGCATAATCCTGTGCGTCCAGCGCAAAGGAGGTAAACAGGCACATGCCCGAAGCGTCAATTGCTGCGGTCAGGTCCTGGAATGTTTTAACCCATTGCGGTTTTCCTTTTGTTGCGTAGGGGTCAAGTTTCTCTGGTGCCCCAAGGATTTCAGGAGAGATCATGTACCCGTATACATGGTCGCCCCCCCGGACTGATGTTGCAGTCGCAAGCCCGTACCCTTGTATTCCCCGTGGATCATATGCCGGCAGTTCCTGCTTTTTTGAACTCATGGAATACTCGGGATGGCCGTATCTTGTAGCAAACCGGAACGACCCTTCGGCAAGTTCATCGCCAATGCCTTCACGTTTTGCAATCTGCTCTACCAGTCCAAGCATCCCTTTTACATCGCCAAACCGGACCGGGTGACTGACATATCCCCGTTCAGCCATCTCCATCAGGCAGGCAATGGTCGCAGGTGTCGAAATTGCGTCAAGCCCGTACTCGTTACAGAGGTTGTTTGCCCGTGCCACTGCCTTGAGGTCATCGATCCCACAGTCCGGGCCAAAACCCCAGTCCGGTTCGTACTCCGGGCCTTCCCCGGATTCCCCTTCAAATTCGCAGACCCTGCCGCACTGCACGATGCAGGCATAGCAGCCCTTGGGTTTTTTCAGGATCGTTTTTGCCATTGTTTCACCGGATACTTTGTCCGCGTTAGCGAAATGGCCGGACTGGAAATTTCTGGTCGGCATGACATAGTTTTCGTTAATGATATTGACAAGAACGGCAGTGCCGTAATCATGAAGCGCTTTTGATATCCCGTTCTCTTCGATCTTCTGGCGCACGCGTTTTTTTACTGCTTCCAGCGCCGCTTCATCTGCCGGCTTAATGGGCAGGTCACCCCGGACTGCAATTGCCTTTAATTTTTTATAACCCATGACTGCACCGGCGCCTCCCCGGCCGGCAGCCCGGGTCTTTTCGTTGATAACGCATGCGTAGAGTACAAGTTTTTCTCCTGCCGGCCCGATACAGGCTACCCTGACACTCTTGTCATTGAGTTCTTCCACGATAGCATCGGTCGTCTGGCTGGTTGTTTTCCCCCACAGGTGCGACGCGTCCCGGAGTTCCGCTTTCCCGTTATCAAGCAGGAGATAGACCGGTTTTTCTGATTTTCCGGTAACGACAACCGCATCGAACCCCGCTTTTTTGAGTTTCCAGCCAAACGTCCCACCACTGTTGGAGCTTGCTGCCGCACCTGTAAGCGGTGCAATTGTCGAGATCTCGTACCGGTTGCCCAGCGGGATCCCGGTTCCTGTAAGCGGCCCGGTTGCATAGACAAGGGCATTTTTCTCACTCATCGGTTCGGTTCCGGGATCAATCGTATCGGTCAGGATCCGGATCCCAAATCCACGCCCGCCAATGTACTTGTTCTTTAATTCCGCGGGCGTGGGCATGACTGTCACGTTTTTCGTTGACAGATCGGCATAGATCATGTTTCCTGCGTATCCATCCATGATAACCACCTCAACTTTTATCTGGTTCAGGCTATTTTGCCGGTACCATCCTTGCCATATCGGCTTCTACGGTTGTGTTTGGTTTAAGGTCATATTTCTTCACAAGCACATCAAGCACAGTTGGCGAGATAAACGCCGGGAGTTTTGGCCCGATAGTGATATCTTTTATCCCGAGGGACAACAGGGCCAACAGGACAAGAACGGCTTTCTGTTCGTACCATGCGATGTTGTAGGAGACCGGCAGTTCGTTGATGCCAACGCCAAATGCTTTTGCAAGCGCCTGGGCAATCAGGACAAGCGAGTACGAGTCATTGCACTGGCCCGCGTCGATCACTCTTGGGATCCCTCCGATTGTACCAAGATTAAGGGAATTGTAACGGTACTTGGCACAGCCTGCGGTAAGGATCACAGTATCCTTTGGCAGCGCCTCTGCAAATTTTGTGTAATACTCCCGCTCTTTTTGCCGGCCGTCGCACCCGGCCATTACAATAAACCGTTTGATGTCTCCGCTCTTTACTGCCGCAACAACCTTGTCCGCAATCTCAAGCACTGCCGTGTGACCGCAGCCGGTAATCAGATCTGCACCGCCAGAACCCGGATCCTGCGGGGGCTTTGCTGTTTTTGCCATTGCAATAACTGCCGAGAAATCTTTCCCGCCATCTGCTGATGTTGCGATATGCTTTACGCCCGGATACCCGGTAAGGCCGGTTGTGAAAATGCGGTCACGATAGGTATCCTTGGGTGGTACGATACAGTTGGTTGTGACAAGGACCGGGCCATTGAATTTTTCAAATTCTTCCCGCTGGTGTGGCCACGAGCCGCCATAATTACCATACAGGTGGGCGTACTTTTTCAGGGGGGGATAACCATGTGCCGGAAGCATTTCACCGTGCGTGTAGACATCAACACCGGCATTTTTTGACTGAAGAAGCAACATTTCCAGATCTTTTAAATCATGGCCGGTGATAAGGATCCCCGGACGTTTACCCACAGCAGTCCTGACATGGGTAATTTGTGGCGCCCCATACGCAGACGTATTGGCATTGTCAAGAAGTGCAAGAGTCGAAACGCCAACTTTCCCGCATTCGAGGACCAGTTCCACCATTTCAGGTATAGTAAGATCCTTAAGCGTTGACGCCAGTCCTTTCTGGAGAAAGGCTGTGATACTCTCATCCGTCTTTCCAAGAATGGCCGCATGAGTATAGTACGCAGATATTCCTTTGAGCCCGAAAAGCAGCGTGGAACGAAGCGAGCGGACATCCTCGTTTGTTGTCGCGAGAATACCGACGGTTTTTGCTTTGTTCAAGATTGCAGCGTCACTTTCAGGCTTCCAGGTACAGGCATCCGGTTCCAGACTGCCGGATACCGGCAGCGCATCACGGATTGTAACAGCCTGCTTTATGAGTTCTGTAAATCTCGCCTTGTCAAAATTTACATTCGTCAGCGTGGAAAAGAGCGCGTCTGCGATAAATCTCCCTGCAACCGGATTTCCCTTGCCGCTTTTTGCCGCCGCCAGGTTCCGTACTGAAATCCCTTTGCAGAGATAGATGAGCACATCCTGGTATGCAGCAACTTCCTCTTCCTTCCCGCAGATCCCTTTGATTGTACATCCCTTTCCCTGGAGCGTTTCTTCGCACTGGTAGCAGAACATCCGTATCCCTCCCTTTCCATGATATACTGTATGACATAAATAAAATATTAAATATATAAAATTAGGGATCAAGGAAAATATTCTGCCGGACTTGTGACGGGTCAACAAGATGATTAAAATACCGGGAAAAACGGACTCTGCAAAATTATCCTGAAAAATCATGCGACTGATAAGATTCAAAGGCTCACGCTTTTTAAAAAAATGGCTTTAGAGCGTTAAACCATCAAAACAGGATGCTGCTAAGGGGATTTGAACCCCTGTCGCGGGCGTGAAAGGCCCGCATGATTGGCCTCTACACTATAGCAGCGAATGTTGCTCTAACTAGTTTTACTCTGCCTGATAAATAGGTTGTGGAAAAGACAGGTGAAAAACCTCAAAACATTCCGGTTCCATGAAAAAATTATCTTTTCTTTGCCCCGCTCTTCTTAACAGTCTTCTTTTCAGTCGCCTTTACGGGACTCTTCTTTACCGGGACTGTCTTCTTTGCGTCGGTCTTTTTTGCACCGGCTGACTTCTTTGCGATGGGGTAACCTTCATTTTCAGTCACGACATGGAACGCCTCAATCAGCTGCCGGGTGATTGGACCGGGCTTGCCCGACCCGATAACCCTGCCGTCAACCCACGTGATCGGGGCAACTTCGGCAGCAGTGCCGGAGCAGATGAGCTCATCTGCGGTATAGAGATCGAAATACCCGAGGTTCTGTTCGCGGCAGGTAATCCCTAGCGACTTTGCAATCTCAAGGACGACCATCCGGGTGACGCCCCGCAGGTTGTTGAGCGTGTGGGGCGTGAGGATCTCACCGTTCTTGATGATGTACAGGTTGTCTCCTGATCCTTCAGCCACATAACCGTTTGTGTCAAAGAAGATCGCTTCATCCCCTCCCTTGTAGTTTGCCTCGATCTTTGCGAGGATGTTATTGAGGTAGTTGAGGCTTTTCACGTTCGGCGGGAGCGACTCTGCTGCATTTCTCCGGACCGAGACCGTGATTGCCTTGAGACCTTTCTCGTACAGGTCGCCGTACATCGCGCCCCAGGTCACTGCGATAATAATAACCGATGCTTTCTTGCACTTGCGGGGGTCAAGCCCGAGATCTCCGACACCCCGGGTAATGATCGGCCGAATATAGGCATTGTTAAGATTGTTCCTGCGCAGCACCTCGCAAATCGCTTCGGTCATCTCCTCTTTTGTGATCGGCGGCTTGATATCGACTGTCTTTGCCGAATCATACAACCGGTCAATGTGCTCCTTTAACCGGAAGATCCTGCCGTTGTAAGCACGGATCCCTTCAAAAACACCGTCACCGTATAACAGGCCGTGATCAAACACAGAAACCTTTGCCTGTTCATCGGGCAGGTACTTCCCGTCAATGTAAATTATCATGAAACAAAATTTGGCGTTATGTGTCTTGTATTTTATTCTTCAATCCGGTTTTTCCGACCGGATTTTGAGAGTGTCTACCGGTATTTTTGATAAGAAAAAGAATTTTTCATTCGAAAAAAAAGAAATGACCGTGTTTACTGCGGGTTCATGCAGCAGTCAACAAAATTATGGAACATATCCCGGCACCCTGCCGGGTGCAGGTGCGTATAACTCCCAAGCGTATTTTTCATTACTGCACCGTCAAGCGAATCCTTGATCCCAACTCCACGGTGCAGCCGGTATGCAAACTTTGTTTCCGGTGCAAGCACAACCTCAGAATAATGGAATTCGTGGCCGCGGAACCTTGAAGCACCCATCGGGCAGTCTTTTACGCTTATCCCTTCCACGTAACTGACCACGCGCCGGGCCGGCATCCGGGTCTCTCCCGAAAAAACGCCGCACATCGAACCGGATAACTCCGTATCACGGTCCTGCCAGCCTTTTAAGAGAACCATCCGGTCGGTGAGATACATGAGTCCGCCGCACTCCGCGTAGACTGGCGTGCTATTTGCGGACACTTCACGGACCGCTTCCCGCATCCTGTCATTTGCTTCAAGCTGCGGGATATAGAGTTCCGGATAGCCCCCTCCGATAATATACCCGTCCGCATCCGGCAGCCGGTCATGGATGGGGCTGAATGTCACGGTTTTTGCCCCAAGCGATGCGAGCACATCAAAGAGGTCGGCATAGTAAAAGTTGAACGCTTCGTCAAGCGCAACGCCAATAGTGAGATGCTGTTCCGCTGCAGGTTCAAGCAGAGAAACCGGCCGGGGCTGTGGCGGGATTTCACGGGCAAGCGAAAGGAGTTGGTCGAGGTCTACATATTTCCCGATAATTTCTGTAATTGCCTGGATCCGTTCATCAAAATCTCCCCGGCCTGAACCTTCGCGGTACGGCACAAGCCCGAGATGGCGCATGGTAAGCTGCATCTCTTCCATCCGGGGAATCGCACCAATGACCGGCACACCGCAATAATATTCAATTGCCCGGGCCGCTTTTTCCCGGTGCGACCCGCCTTTGACCTGGTTGAGGATGACCCCCGCGATCCGTATATCGGGATCAAATGCCTGGAATCCCTTCACAATCGCGGCAGCGCTCCGGGTGATGCTCTGCGCCGAGACCACGAGGATAACCGGCAGGTCAAGCGTCTTTGCAATGGCGGCAGTGCTGCCGGTATCGTCAAGCGCCTCGGCTCCTTCATAGAGACCTCTCACACCTTCCACAAGCGCGATGTCGGCACCCCGGCACCCGAAAGAAAAAATATCCCGTACCTGGCCGTCACTTAATGCAAAATTGTCAAGGTTCCTGCACGGCCTTCCTGAAACTGCGGAAAGGTACGAGGGATCGATGTAATCCATTCCCACCTTAAAAGTCTGGACTTTGTGGTCCTTTGAGAACAGCGCTGCAAGTGCAAGAGTTATGCTTGTCTTACCACTGCCGGACCGGTCGCCGGTGATAAGCAGTGATTTCATGCAAGGCTCCGGAGCACGGCGCCAAACTCGCTCTCGACAACCGATCGCACGCCAAGCGTTTTCGGGTGCAGATCGATCTCGACAAGCACATGCTCATGACCAATCGCATGGAGCGGTTCAACCTGCCGGGGGCCGTTTGTTACTGAAAAACATTCGATACCGTTTGTGTATTCCGGAGGAATCGCGTGCGGGACGCCGACGATAAAGGCAAACGATGGCGCAATTTCCTGTATCCGGGCACCAAGTGCATCGCCATTGGCCCCGTACTCGTCCAGCGCACCTGTCAGTTCAAGCGGCACTCCCCGTTTTTTCATCTCGTCACGGATACGCTGTGCATCCGCCCGGACTTTCGGCAGGCCACGCTCGTCAAGGTTTGCGATGTACGTAATATCAGCGTCCGGGCAGGCATCGTGGATTGCAATAAGTTCGTCGGCGAACATATACGCGGTCTCTTTTTTGGCGTTTAAGATCGCGACACCTTTTGCCCCGCTCTTTGCAAGCTCAATAAGGCGTTGTGCAGCAACGTGTTTGAGATCGCCACGCGATGGCTCAATATATGCCTGTGATGCAGCACCCCGGATCTTCTCGACTTCGTTTGCTTTTTCCATGAGCCGGTGCTGGCGGGCGAGCTCTTCTTCTGTGATCCACCCGGCTTCCTTTGCCGCATCAAGGGTTGCAAGAACGCCGGAAATATTCTCAGGATACCCCGCATGGATATCAACTGCAATGGTAGGCGTGGAAATCCCGGAACTGTCGATGGCTGAAGCAAGGTCCTCTCCAATGATCATCGCGACACATGTGCCGACCACAGCCATCCGTTTCGGGGAAAATGTGTCTTCCGCGTACCGCAGGACTTCCTCAAGCGGTTTCTGGCCGCCAAAGATAAACTCGTTATCTGCAAGTGCAGTCGTAAGCACCCGCATCCCGTCCTCTTCAAGAAGACGGGCGTGCTTGAACGAGCATCCTGAAGGTCCGTGCAAAATTGCCACGTCAACCTCAAGGTCACGTGCAGTATAGAGTGCAGCTACAATCGAACTCGGACGTGGGTGCATGAATCGGGCTGGCATACCTGTTACCTCCATGTCTTGACCGCAAGCACAATGGCACCGGTCGTGGTTTTTTCAAGGGCAGAACGCTCGGCCTCTTCAAGGGTCGTGCAGACTGCATCGATCTTATACGGGAAAGAATTCCCTGTGCCCGTTAACTGCTCCGGGCGGTCCCCTACCCAGATAACAGAACCGGGCCGGATAGCCTCAATCGCGGACATGATCTGTTCGTAAGGAAAACCTTCACAGACGGCACCATCGCCTTTGACGGTCCCGATTACAAGCGTAATTTCGGGAGATCCAGTACAGGAACGGGCGTACCGGGCCGCTTCAATCGTAGTTTCA
>Ga0209099_1001226_pt1 | contig 26597 bp, 21 predicted proteins | sample AD_JPNHW2_MetaG_FD_184430 | JGI IMG/M metagenome (GOLD analysis project Ga0209099, IMG submission 184430) | Active sludge microbial communities of municipal wastewater-treating anaerobic digesters from Japan - AD_JPNHW2_MetaG (SPAdes) (version 2) | ecosystem: Engineered > Bioreactor > Anaerobic... | reverse complement strand
TTAGTATTTCATTTACCTGCTTTTCAACCGTTCTAATATCTTTTATTGAATCGGATGTAATTCGCGCCTCAATTGATGCCTTATTAAGCTGAAGGGCAAGAATCTTGAACTTAACGTGGGCGTTTTCAAAACGATCGGCATATTTCTCCGAGTAATCATTTACAATTGCACGTGTAGCCTTGTCCGATACAGTGTTAATAAGCAATTGACCATAGTTTGAAGCAGGCATATTGGGTGCGTAAGCCACTTGGAATCGGGGTGAGCTTGTACCTACAAAGCTGGTTACGTTTGTTACCCGTTTATCTTTAAGTAGCAGCGCTTCCATACTGTCTACTACAGCAGCAGTGCTTTCAAGCGATGAGCCTGTTGGCAGGTAAATCTCAACAGCAAACTGGTTACGTTCAAGTTCTGGGAATAGCTGCTGATCGGTATTTTTGAATAGGATTACCGCTAGAATGATAAATGCTATACCTGAACCCACAATAATCCTAGGATGCTTAAACGCTTTTTCAAGCAAACTATCGAATTTACTCTGCAGCCAGTCCAAAAACGACTTCCCTTTTCTTGTTGTATTTTTAAGTCCCTTCTTAATAAATACATAGTTGAGGTATGGAACTAATAAAACCGCAACAATAATCGAAAGTACTAACGCTGTGCTTACTACAATAGGGAAGGTTTGAAGGAATTCGCCAGCAGTACCAGGCACCATTAATCCAAGTGGTACATAAATTGCAATGATAGCCAATGTGGCAGTGAGAATAGGTATAAATAGCTCCTTGGCACTCTTAATTGATGCGTGCCAAGCTGATGTTCCATGGTCAATTTTTTCGACATGGTTATCGATAACTACAATCGAGTTATCTACGATCATTCCTAGGACAAGAATTAGTGATGCAAGAGAAACCGTGTGTAGCTCAACTCCAAAGAAATAGATAAAGGCGAGAGTGATCAGTACCGAAATTGGTACTGTAATACCTGCTACTGATGCTACTCTTAGAGGAAGCAAAAGCATTGTTATTAGGATTACAGCAACAATTGCAATCAAAAACTCTTCCATGAAGTTGCTAACCGAATCATCCACATACTTCGGTAATTCTGATATTTTAGCCACCCTTATATCCTCAGGACAACTTTTTTTGAAGGTTGCAATGGCCTTGTCAACCTTTTCACCGTATTCAACAATGTTATTACCGGGTTGCATTTCAAGGGATAGAAGAATAGTTTTTCCTCCATTCTGTTTGATATAACTATCTGGATCCTCGTAACGACGCTCGATGGTTGCAATATTTTTTAAACGAACTACATTCCCCATTGGGTCAGAGTAAACTATTTGATCGGCAAGATCCTTTTCCGATTCAAAATTTGCTGGGAAATGAACTGCAAGATTATTCTTCCCATCTTTAAGCACACCGGCATAGTTTACCATTCCGTTCATCTGGTAGGAGCCAAGCAACGAAATGGTTTTAATGTTATACTCGTTCAGCAATTCAGGTTTTACATTTATGTAGATTTTTTCTTTCTGTAACCCGTAGTGCTTTATCTTCGATGTTTCGGGTATCTTTCTACATTCGGTTTCAAGTTTTTTAAGCTGCTCCTCTAAATCCTTGTAACTCTTAGTGTCTGATGAAAGAGTGATAAGTAAAGCCGATGTATCGCCAAAATCAGAATTCGCTACTAACGCTAGGACTCCAGTTGGAAGTGTCATTTTTAGTTCCGCCAAACCATGTTTCATCTTTGACCAGAACTGGTCGGCGTTCTTCACATTATCGTTTAATTCAACGAAGATGTACATTATCCCCTCGCGAGAGTATGAGTAGGTTTTAGCCTTTTTAATTTCCTGATATCCAAAAATGTAGTTTTCAACAACCTTTGTGAGTTGTTTTTCAACTTCTGCCGAGGATGCTCCTGGGTAAACCCCAACGATAACCCCTTGACGAATTGTAAACTGAGGGAATTCATTCCGGGGCATCTTTAACAAAGCAACAACCCCAATAGCCATCAATACTACCGTAATGAGGATAACAATATTATGATTCCGCATTGCGGCCTCAATAACTTCTATCTTTCTGCGGCTCATACTAGTAGCTGATTAAACTGTTATCGGAAAGTTTTTCGCAACCTTCACAAACTACTAGCTGATCTTTGACCAACCCGCTTAAAACCTCAATCCCTGATCCATTGTAGTTTCCCGTAGTGATATTCATCTTTTTCACACTCTTACCATCTACTGAAACAGCAAATACGTATGTGTTACCATAGGAATCCTTGCTTACCGCTTTGTATGGTACCACTAAGGAAACTGCATCACGATTAAGGTTTAACGTAACATCGCAAACCATTCCAGGTTTTAGCTCGTACTCGGGATTTTTAACTGTGATTTTTGCTGTATATGTGCGCGAAATTGCGTCAGCAACTGGGCTAACATTGGTTACTATACCTTCAAATCCTTTTCCATCAAGGGCTGATACTGTAAAAGTGGTTTTTTGCCCTTTCTTAATCTTGCTAATCTCATTTTCGGGGATTGAGACTTTTACAAAAACGGTCTCTATCTTAACAAGTTCAATAGGAGAAAGGTTAGTGCTAATGGCAGATTGTCCGGGTTCTATGTTCCTGCGACCAATAACCCCATCAACAGGGGAATACATATTACACTTATCTAGGTTGTTTTTTGAAAGTTCAAGCGATGCTTTTGCCTGCTCTAGATTTGTCTCCATCTCAACCCATTTAATTTCAGGCAAACTGCCTTGATCGTGAACTGATTTTAAACGGTCGTAGGCATCCTTTGCCTGCTGGTATTTTGCAAGGGTTAAATTGTATATGTTCTGCATATCTGACTTATCGATGCTTGCTAAGAGTTGACCCTTTTTAACAAAATCACCCACCTCTACATATATCTTTTCTACAGTACCTGTAGATTGAAAGGTCAATGGTATAGTTTGTGAAGCTTCGATTGTTCCGCTATAACGCAATTCATATGAACTCTCTGCGGGTAATACCTTAGCTGTTTTTACAGCAATTAGTTTTTCCTGATTCTGAACAGGCGTTTTTGTTCTACTACAGCTCAACATTAAACCTAGGATTACGACAGAATAAAGAACCTTTTTCATCTTTCGAGTATTAGTTTTAAAATTTTTCCTAAAAAACATACTGAACGAACGGTATGTTATGGGTTATAAAAAAAAGGATCAGTTCCTTTTTTTAAATTTTTATAATTCGGTATAGTTCATTTAATTGACAGCTTAACAGGCCAATGGCCTGTTTTGGTGTATTTTTGTTCAATATTAGATTGCTAGCAATACCTAGCCCTAAGGAGAAGAAATTCAGTGCCATATATTCAACATTAATATCTTTTCTAACCTCCCCTTTTTCTATAGCATTTCTAAGAATTATTTGAACTTTTTCTAATTCACGTTGAATCAATTGATCTTTATCCTTTGCAAACTTTGGATAATGCCTAAACGCATCGATGAAAAGTGCTACATAGCTTAGTGGGATGAAATTTGGTTTTTCACCAAAAATACTTTGCACAATATTCTCAGCCGTTTTCACTGTTTCTTCGATATACTGTTGTAACGAAAAGTTTTCAGTTGGAGTAAAAAAAATTTCAATAGGGAGGTACTTATCGATTACAGCCATAAAGAGCTCCTCCTTATTCTTGAAGTGATGGTATAGAGCACCCTTGGTAAAACCAATGGCATTGCTGATATCACTTATTGAAACCGCCTCGTAGCTTCTGCTCAAAAACAGGCTATACGCCTGATCTATAATATATTCTCTTGTGTCACTCATATAAAAACATACTGATCGTTTAGTATGCAAATATACAAACAGTTTAATTCGATGTTACTTTTTGAGTGAAAATTTTTTCAATTTTATTTTAAAGTGCATAAAATCAGGAAAGCTAATTTGACAAAAGAGGAATTTATAGGGCAAATATTTTAGGAAAATGAATAACTCACTTTTGGATCATTTGTTTCTTGTTTAGAATAGCACAAGTTAAACTATTGAAAGGTAACTTTACCAACGAAGTGCTATTTCAACTTGCCCGCTATGAATCCGGTTGTCCATGCTGCTTGTAAGTTATATCCTCCAGTAATTGCATCGATGTCTAAAACCTCACCAGCAAAGTACAAGTTTCTACAAACTTTGCTCTGCATTGTATTCAAGTCGATGCTCTGCAAACTCATACCACCACAGGTCACAAATTCTTCCTTAAATGTTGATTTGCCTTTTACTTCGTAGGCATCATTCGTAAGAACGCTAATTAGCTTATTTAGCCCTTTTTTACCAAGTTCTCCCCACTTTTTATCTGCTTGTAAATTTGTTTTATCTATTAAAAAAAGCCATAGCCTTTCAGGTAAAGCATAGGGTCTGATGGTGGATAGAATTTTATTGGGATGGTTACTAATAATTGTGTTAAGCTCATCAGTCACAATATCGTTATTCTGCTCATTTACCCAGTTAATCTGAATTCTGAATGTATATTCCATTTTATTTAACTCCCTCGCTCCAAACGACGATAGTTTCAGAATTGCAGGGCCACTCATGCCCCAATGTGTAATAAGTAATGGTCCTTCTGATTTTATCTTTGTTCCTTGAATATTCACTATTGTATCCTCAACAACAATACCCATCAACTTAGTAACGGATTCGGCGGGCATATTAAATGTGAATAGCGATGGAACAGGATTCTCTATCTTATGATTAAGGGCTTCAAGCCAATTCAACCCATCCCTTTTAGGAGAACCACCTGTTGTAACAATAACCTTATCAAAAATACTCGATTGGTTTGTTTCACCTAAAAACTCTAGTTCAAATTGATCGTTAATGGGTTTAATTGATTTTACCTCTTTCCCCGTTTCAATTTTTACTCCTAACCTTTTTGACTCTTTTAAAAAGCAATCGATTATACTTTGGGAATCCTGCGATACGGGGAAAACACAATTATCACTTTGGATTACTAGCGGAACCCCTCGAGATAGGAACCACTCCATGGTATCCTTGTTGCTAAAGATATGAAAGGCTTTTTTTAAACTTTTTCCACCCCGGGGATATGCATTGCAAAGCTCGTCAATTGAATCGCAGCCATTGGTAACATTACATCTACCGCCACCTGATATCTTAACCTTTGACAATACTTTTTTTGATTTTTCATAAATTACAACTTCAGCATCGGGATAATTCTCCTTAGCTGCAATTGCTGCAAAAAAACCTGCTGCACCTCCTCCAATTATAGCAACATTCATTTTTATACTTATCAATGATACCTATGCTATGGCATTTAATGCCAAAGATAGCTTGATGTAGGATGCTATAAAATAGGTTAAGTGAAATCTTTGTTGGAATTTTGTTTTTGGGCTATAGTTAGAAAAACTTTACTTTTGACTGACAAACTGTTGATTAAAATCTAAAATATAAGACATTGGAAAAATTTGAGATTGTTGCTACCACCATATTCGGATTAGAGGAAATACTTGCTGGAGAATTGCGTGAAATTGGTGCTACCGATATTGAAATTCTCAGTCGAGCAGTAAGGTTTAAAGGTGATCAGGCAATGCTTTACAAGAGTAATCTGCTTCTTAGAACAGCTGTTAAGGTATTAAAACCGATTAATACATTTTATGCTGCTAACGAACAGCAGCTTTACGATAAGATAAAAAGGATAAACTGGGATGATTATTTCAGCTATAAGGAAACATTTGCCATTGATGGGAGTACGAATAGCGATGTTTTCACACATTCCAAATTCATTGCTCTAAAATCAAAGGATGCAATAGCCGACCAATTTCGCGAAAGATATAGCATAAGACCCTCTGTAGATACTGAAAATCCCAATATACGGATCAACGTACACATTGCCGATAAAACGGTTGTAGTTTCGCTCGATAGCTCTGGTACATCCCTTGGCAAGAGAAATTACAGGCTTGCGCTAACTGATGCGCCAATAAACGAGATCCTTGCTGCAGGAATTATTCTTCTTTCGGGATGGGATAAAAAATGCGACTTTATCGATCCGATGTGCGGTTCGGGCACATTTCCTATTGAGGCGGCTTTGCTGGCAAATAACATTCCATCGGGAAGAAATCGCAAGTTTTGCTTTGAGACATGGAAAGATTTTGATCTGAAATTATGGAACGAGGTTAAAGCGGAAGCGGACTCAAAAATTATTGTTTCAAACACTAAGATATCTGCTCAGGATATCAATAATAATGCGATAGATATTGCATTTGCAAATGCAAAGAGGGCAGGGGTAACTGATCTTATTACCTTTGATTGCATCGATTTTTTCCATACCTCTCATGACTCTGGACCGGGAGTTGTAGTAATGAATCCTCCATACGGCGAGCGGTTGCAGATGGATGAGATTACTAATTTTTATCAGGATATTGGTACTAGGTTGAAGCATTTTTACCAGGGATGCGATGCTTGGATTATTAGCTCCAACTACGAAGCCTTTAAGAGTTTTGGGTTGAGAACTTCCAAAAAAATAAAGCTATTTAACGGACCTCTAGAATGCCGATTACAAAAGTACGAGCTTTACCAGGGGAGTAAAAAAGCCAGTAAAACAGGTATTGAAGGTAGTGATAAAAATTATTCCAAGGATAAATAATACCCTTGCTGTGTTGCAAACTTCGCGCAGCATTAGTTTTAACCCTACTTTCTTGTCTTGATACAAGAAAGTAGGCAAAGAAGATCAAGTTAAAACGAAGCCTGCCTACCGGCAGGTAAACTTCTGCCCGCAAGGCTTGCGCACCCTCGCCGGATTTTTGGGCTAGCGCGCTCTCGTTCGTGCGTCTCAGCAGGAGGGTTAACCTAAGAATAAAACTGTCTTGCTGAACGCCTTCCTGCCATAGCGAAGCGTCTGGCAGGAAGTGAAGCATCTGTATTATAATAGAATAGATTGGTTTCAGCACCGGAAAGGGTATAAAAAAGTCCCCCTTCAGGGGGAATAAAAGGGGGTGGCTTAGGGTGAAGTTGCAAACTTCGCGCAGCCGAGGATTTATTGTACTTTTCCCTTGATGGAAAAGTACCAAAAGATCAAAAAATCCGATGCTTCTGCCCGCAAGGCTTCGCACCCTCGCCGGATTTTTAGGCTAGCGCTCTCGTTCGTGCGCCCCAGCAGGAGGGTTAACCTAAGAATAAAACTGTCATGCTGAACGCCTTCTTGCCATAGCGAAGCGTCTGGCAGGAAGTGAAGCATCTGTATTATAATAGAATAGATTGCTTTCAGCGAACCCTGACTACGCTTGGTTTCAGCGCCGGAAAGGGTATAAAAAAAAGTCCCCCTTCAGGGGGAATAAAAGGGGGTGGCTTAGGATGAAGGCGCAAACTTCGCGCAGCCGAGGATTATAACTATTATGAGTTGGTATTAATGAGCTTTTTAGGTGTTTTTCACTTTTTGACATTAAAAATGCCAGCCTACCTTCAAGGATACTTCTCCTTGAAACTTTTTGGTTTCGTATTTAGATTCGCCTACAGCTACACTTTCATCGTTTAATACGTAATGCAATGCACCCCATGGTTCAACGTAGAAGTTTTTATAAACTTTAAAAATATACCCACTTCCTATTGTTGCAACATAATTATTAAAGGAGTAATCCCGATTAGCTGTTTTTGAAGTAATTTCATTATTCCACCTTTCAATACCAGCACCAAACCACCAACCGCTAAAATTTTCCTTTAAGAAGTAATCGAAAATCAATGCCGTAACATTTGTTTTAAGGTCAGTAAAGACATCGTTACCCATAATTTTGTCAGGCATGGTAAATCCGGCAATTACTCCACGTATTCTATAATTTTTATATCCGTACCACAACTGGGCAGAGTAACCAAGTTTTCCGGCTGTTGCACTCATAATAGGGGGAAGTAAATCAATTGCCACACCAACAGTTTGTTTTTTCTGAGATAAAGTCACATTTGAATTGATCTGAGCTGAAACTATGCCGGACATAACTATTAATACTATAAAAAGAACAACTTGCTTTTTCATATCATAAAGTATTAAAATTTATGATACAAAGGTATGCCCACTAATTTAAGTGATTACTCCACAAATGTTACCAAATTCTATTTTTCAAAAACTTCCTTTCGAATTCTGCTTAAAGACTTAGGAGCAATACCCAAATAGTTTGCGATATGATATAGCTGAACTTTTTGAAAGATATCGGGATAATTAGCTAATAGGTTTTCATATCGTTCTTTTGCAGTTAAAACTTGCAAATCGATAGTTTGCTGGACAATTCTTAAATACGATTGTTCCATAAGTATTCTGCCTAGTCTTTCTATTTTTGGAATTTTTAAATACAAATCAGACAATACTTCCTGTTTAATAACTAGTACCTCGGAATCTTCAATTGCTTTAATATTTAGAAAAGAAGGGGAATTATTTAAACGGCTCAAGTTATTAGTAACCCAGTCGCACTCAAATGCAAAATCGGTGGTTACTTCATTACCATTATCCAATGACTAGAAATATATTATTACACCACTATTGATAAAACCGATGAAATTACAAATCTGACCCTCTTTTAATAGAAACTCATCTTTATTTAATCTTCTGAGTTCTAAAGAATTTTTAAATAGTGAAAAATCCTCATCAGTAAGAGAAATTATAGTGTCAATATTATTTCTAATCTTTTCAAGTTTATCCATACTACAATTGTAAACGAAGTGGTTTTTTGAGCATTGTCTTATAAAATTTAAAAAAAATCCCCTAAACTATGTTAGAGGAAAATTTATTTGCAAAGAGAATGGGATTACTAGTGTGATCCCTTGAAGGGTTCCATGAACATAATGAAAAAATATATAAGTATTTTGTTAATCAATCATATTTTATAAATCTAATAAATAAAGCAAGCAATATCACAATCTTTAGCTTTGAAAGTACTGTTTGCAATAAAACTTGCTTTTTTGGGCTTCATATCAATTAAATTTTCCTGTAATTTGTGAAATGTCGAACTTACCGTCTATGTTTTGAATTTCAATTTTTCCATGCAAAATATCAAAAAAGAAATCACGGATTTTTTCAAATGTCAAGATTACAGGTTTTCCATCCTTATCAACACCAATATCATAAGTTTTTAGCAATTGCGAACCCAAACTTGCTGCAGTTAGTAAGAAATGATTCTGAAATTTGTCAGTGTCAAGTAAATCTGCAGCCAAAACTTTTCCGATTACAGTGTAGCTACGCAACGTTTTCTGAATTTCTTCATTTGTGAGCGTTGTTTTAATCTCATCAGTTAAAATATTCATTTCAATTTTGCCTGAATTTTGAGATTGGGGTAGCCCTTTGTACAATGCGCCTAAATCGGCCAGACTAAAATTGTAAAGTTTTGAATCGGCAGTAGATAACATTTTTTCAATTGAAAATGCACTTGGCAATAACAGACTTACTGTCTGAGCAATTCGTACCGAAGGTGTATTGAATGTGCCTACAATAGAATTTGTTAAGTCAATTTCCTGAGTAGCAAAAACACCTCCCATAACTACGCAATTCTCCAAAACAATTTCATCTGCATAAATGCTTCCTGCGACAAAAGTGTTATAGAGCGTAACACTTTTAGCATTAATATCTGAATGAAATACAAGAAAACAGTTTGCAGCTCGCGAAACAATCGAATTTGCTGAACCAACACTCTTTTTAAAGGATATATCTCCTTTTGCCTCACTATTTACATATAGCTCCAATTGTGTGAACACTGCTCCTTGAATTTCTAAATTGCCATTTTGTATTTCTAGCTTATTTGCATATACTGGACCTTCGATTACCGTATTACCAAGTACGGTAATAGAGCGATTAAGTTCAGCAGCTTTTTCTGGCAATATAGAACTGCGAACTAAATTATCTTTAAGCTGAATATTACTTTCGTTAAAACGAATTTCCTTTAATTCCTTCATATTAATTACTTTTAATTGAATTTAAATCAAAAATTCTTGTGATCATCTCTTTTACACGATTCTCGTGTTGGATATTTGATGTATAAGCATCATTAACTTCTGCATTGAAATAGTGCCGAATATTGTCATTTTTTTCTTTTACATCAGTAGTCCAATTCAGATTTTTAAAACTATCTATCAACGCATTACTGTCTGTTTGAGGAAGAAAGTCTGGCAAGAACACATTTTTGTCTATTTGATTTTTTTCGTTTTGTGTTTCCATAAAACAAATTGGTGCAAATATATGAGCATCAATGTTTTCATTTAACATGCATTGATTTACAGTATTTTCTAAATTCTTCTGTTTCAATAAAAACATGTTTGCCTGATTGATAGTGTCCAATGCTCTTTTCTTTGCAACCGAAGCACTAATTAATGCTTGAAGTTTACTACCTTCCTTTCCAAACACAGTAACGGTACTAACTAAATCATTACCAGTAGTTCTTATCGCTTGATTATCACTTTCTTTTTTGAAAATGAAAGCTGGTTTATTCAATTCATATATACGATTAGATAGCTCGTTATTCAAGTCATCAAAAATTTTGAGATAACGACTCGAAATGCGATTGTAATCAACTTCCATTTGTTTTTGCTTGGAATTACAAGATTTTGCCAATTCACGTAAATGCATCAAGTTGGCATCAATCCGTTGCGACAATTCCATTATTTGCTGACTAATTTCGGAGCGGATTGTTTTGAAAAAGCCTTCAACAATAGTTGACCCTACCTTCTTGGCGTTTAAATCAATTGATGCAATTTGTGCTGCCTCTGTAGCCACAACAGCTCCAGTTAATATATTTATACTATTGTTACAACTTTCAACTCCTGCATCAAATGGAATCGTATCTACATCAATATTTACGGTGACATCTTCGTAAGCAGTTCCACTATATGAAGTACTTCCTCCGTTTTGGGATGCTGGATAACTAACGCTGCCGGAATAATGTACAGCAATTGTTTTGTTAAATGAACGTCTATAACTCATAATTATTGATTTTGAAGGTGTTGATAATTATTTGCCATAAACAGTTTTATAGTCATATCTTTTACCCTTTGAGAATTATTTGATGAAGAATTAAACTTGCTAAATTCACTTTGAATTTCATTACTTATCGTACTTTTTTGCCATGGTAAAAATTCAATAATGGACATTACAGCATTTTTAATAGCTGCCTGCGATAGTTTATTCAATTCTATATTGTTCACATCAATCTCAAATTTTTTATTGTCGAACTTATCGTAATTAACTTCGGCAATAATGACCGGAACAGATAAACTTGAATTATCAACTATACGGTTTGTATTTAGCAAAATTTGGTCTGTAAGTTTATTTTGCTCATACATATCCGATAGAAAGTTTTTCATTGAATTGATTACGCTCAAACCACGATATTTCACGTTTGAGGCTATAATTTTCTGACTTATTGATAAAGATTCCAATTGTGTTACTGGTACTGTAGCTGAAAGGTATTTAGTACGGTTTGAAACTTTATCAATTTCGCGTACTGCAAAATCAATTGTTGGTTTATCCAACTCAAAAACGCGCTGTTTTAGATTAGAATTCAAACCGTTAAACAATTTTATATAACGATTTGAAATCATATTGTAATCACGTTCCATACGTCCTTTAACTGCCAAAAGCTGCTTACGCTGTTGATTTAGTCTCATTAGCTGTGAATCAACTTCACTCTGGAGTTTGGCAATTTTTTGAGAAATTTGAGAACGAATTAGTGTGTAAAAACCTTTATTTACATTATCGCAAACATGATCAGCCGCTTTTGCTTCTGCAATCACGACAGCTGTTTGCATAGCAACCACAGCTGTTGTAGTTGCGTTTACATGATTGGAAACTGTTCCAATCTCTGCTGCCATTGGATTAGTATCTAATACACAATCTATACTTGCCATAGTTGTAGATTTTATTCGTTATCAATATTACCATGCGTGCTTTCAATAGAAATAGAACTTTGCTCTAATTCTTGTAGTGCATGTTTTGCTATGTTTGGCAAATTGAGAGAAATGTGTTCGAAAGTTATATCCTCCACATTTGGGGTGGGGGGAAGTTCTGAAACTTTCGCAAACAGAGGATTAACTGAGGCTAAGGGTTTTCGACGATCATCTAAATCCCGAACTTCACTAGCAGCAACAGCCACTTCATTTGAATGTCCATCTCGAAGTTTTGCATCGTAATATTCAATATGTCCGAATTTTTCTGCTTTGTGGTCTATATCTTCTTTTAGGCGTTCCATATATTCTTCAAAACTTGCTTGTACATTTTGGAACTCTTTAGATTGTAATTCAAAAGCGGCAAGGGTTTCGGCGGAATTATCTACGATATCTACAACTGTTGAATCAAGTGAACCTCCAGACTGAACCATACTATCTTCTGTTCTTTGTAACGAAATCAATGTATTGTATGCCGCAACATATTCCCTCAAGCTTCCTTGCATCAAGTTTATAATATCTGCACTTTCGGCACGATTAGCGCGGTAAAAACTATCTGTATCTTGATGCCACTTATTGAGGTAATCAATTTTTTGGTCTTTAATATGATTATAAATTTTGAGTCTCTCGATACGATTTTCATTCATCAAATTCTGAACAACTGGAGCTACTATTTCTTCGAAAATTTGATGTACACCAAACGGAAAATTCGTTGTACTGCCATCCTCCGCAGTCCACATTCCAGAAAGCATATTATATTTAACTCGTGAACTTGGTTTTAATTGAAAAGGCTCATAACCTTGAACAGATTCGCTGTAATCAAATTTTTCATTTTTAATTCTTTCTATCTCTGAAAATTCCAGGGTTGGTGAATAATGATTATAAGGAGATTTGAGAATTTGAAAAAGGGCTTTGTTTGATTCAAATACCATCTTGTCAGTTGAAGCTACCTTCAAAGCAGAAATTGCTTGAACTGAATTAGCCATAGTCATCATCAACCCTTTTAGGACATCTTCAAATTGTGCTGTTTTATTTGATAATGAGTCTTTTAATTTATTCAACTCCTGAAATTTGGAAATGCTGTTAGCATACTTTTCCTTATCAAAAACGTTGATAATAGGAGCATTTTCAGGAATTTCAGAGGTGGCGTATTCGTTTAGAAATTGCAAATATTCACTTTTATCGGCAACCAGTGGCAACGAAACGGAAGTGCTATCCAAATCTCCCATACAATAGGAAATTGTACGAAGCGAGCGTTCCAACTTTCCAAAGTAATCGTGTTGATTTATTTGCTGAATCGAAGTAGAGTACTCGTCTGTTTCTATTTCTTCAGTTTCGTTTGAGGTTTCAACAATCGGAGCTTCAGTCGACAAGCTTTCTAAGTTTGCAATCGTTTCAATCAGTAAATCGTTTTGACGAGAAAGTTGAAGAGTAATCTCAGATTCATCAATCTTGCCAGTGTAATCAACAATAAAACTTTTATTTTCATACTTAATTTGGTCAGCAACAGGAACATATGCAACTCCTAATTTACTAACTTTATAATCACGGAAAATCTCTGTGTGTTGATTCTTAAATTCTGCAATACGTTTGTCTTTGGCTGCAATTTCTTTTTCAAAAGAACTTTTCTTTACAAAATATATAATGATTGGAACTAGTAAAAAGAACAAAAGCCACATTACCCAAAGCCCTGAAATTTGTTTTTGTAACATAACTTTTTCTTCTTCAAGCACTGCTATTTCGTGTTCAATTCGTTCTTCCTCTTGAACGATTTTTTCAGCTGCTTGACTATAATAGTTGAATAATATCTTCGCTTGGTCTTGATAGATATTATTTGATTCGGGGAATATCTTACCTGCCATATTTTTGTGATTTTTTAATTAGAATATTTTTGTTTTCTGTTTTGATAAATCCTTTCAAGTTTCCGAAGATTACTTTCAATGGCTTCCTTGTTCAATGAGAAACTTGAAATTGAGAAAGTAATATCGCTAATTGTTTGTGAAAATGAATGTTCCAAATCATGTGCTTCCTCATTATCTGAAGGAGAAATAAAGCGCAGATTTTCTTCAAGTGTATTAATCCGATTTATAAAATCTTCGGGCAAATCAGCAACTTCATTCATTTTATCTTTCATCTTTCGAACAGCCGTTTTCATTTCATTTATTCCGCTGCGATTAGCCGTTTCCTGTATATAAACATCTTTAACTTTGTCCGAACTTTGAATAGATAAGTACACCCCTAAAAGAAGAAAAAACAGCAATACTCCGTGAATAATGAGTTGTACCAAGAAAGGGAAGTTTAATGCTATATTGCACACTATCAATGCAGTAATAGCAAAAAATGAATAAAACCAAATAACTTTCCATGAAACGCCTAGAGAACCAATCTGTTTTTGCGATTTATCCTTTAAATCGATCCAAGGTGCTCGATAACCTCCAAAAAAGAGAAGATAGACTAAAGAGGAAACGATAATATTCAAAATCAAAATATTATCACTTAAATTGCCTCCAAACAAAATAAAGGCGGAAATAATTAACACTTCGCCAAAGAGAAGTAGCAACCACCATAATAGTTTCTTTGTATTCATAAATTTTGAATTTAGAGTGATCGCTTATTACCGCATTTAGGGCAGAATTTTACATTCGGAGGCAATGAAGTCCCGCAGCGACTGCAGCTATCGCTTGTTTGTACCTGTTTTCCGCAATTTCCGCAAAATGTACTACCTGCTGCAAGTGGCGCATTACAATGAGGACACAAACTGGTTTCGGCTTGCAATTGACATCCACAGCTTACGCAGCGTTTTGCATTCTTTTCATTATCTGTTCCGCATTTCGGACAAGGATTATAAGGGTCGCCGCAAAATGGACAAAAGCGGTGCGTACTAGGATATTTTTTGGAACAATTTGAGCAAAATACCTCGCGCACTTGTTGCACAGGCTGATTTGGTTGCCCTGCTTGCCCTTGATTATTACCACCAAAAGTAGGTTGATTGTACTGTGGGTTCATCATACCTGCTCCAGTTCCACCACCCATTCCGCCCATCATATTCATTGCCATCAATCCGCCGATTAGTCCTCCATTACCATTTCCAAGTCCGTCAACAGCATTATTTGCTACATCAAACATTTTTTCTTGCTGCCAAGTATGACCTGTAATAGACATTGAACTTTGTTGAGATATTGCTTCAGCCACTTTTCTCCCTGTTTCGGTTGACGTATCAATATCAATACTAGTTATATAGAATTGCGTTAAATCGAGGCCCAAATTGTCCCAGAATGCTTGCATGGTTCCTTTTAGATACTCAGAAAGTTCATCTAAATGAGCAGATATTGATTTGAAGCCGATTCTATGATTTTGCATAAACCGTACTATGGTCGATTTAGTTTTTGTGGAAAACTCCCCAAAGAATTGATCAGTCAAATCATCTTGAGTAAATTCACTTTTCGTACCAACAATTTTTATCAAAAACTTTTCGGCTTCTTTCACTTTCAGACCATACCTCCCTCTTGATACCAATGGAAGTTGAGTATTATAGTCAGCATCTTGAATCGACATACTGTCGGTTTCCCAATCAATATTGTAGGGTTGCAATTTGTTTACAAACCAAACTTCTGCTGTAAATGGATTCTTTCCACCAAAAGGAATTCCGAACAGGTTTCTTAAGATTGGCAAGTTTTCAGTATTCAAAGTGTGTTTTCCAGGTCCAAATTTGCCGACAATTTGACCCTTTGAGAAAAGAACTGCCTCTTGCGATTCCTGTACAATTAATTGAGTGTATGTGCTGAGATTTGTCTCAGGAAATCGATATGCATATATGGTTTCATTTCCTTGAGGAGACCAACGGACTAGATCAATTATTGCCATAGTTATTGAGTTTTATATTTATATAATAGTTCAATTATTGCGTAGGAAAAGTATTTTGGATTTTGAGAAGCAGGGTCATATTTAGAGGGTAAAAAGCAAAAGATCATTATTTGTTAACATCATTGGGTTAATTAGTTAGGTCAATTTTGATATTTTTTTTGTCTAATAATATTTCAAATATTCATATTATTCTAATTCCAAACAGTATGTAATTGATTATTAATAAAATATATTAATCGTCTAAAATTAAGCCTGTTTTGTTTTGGTATTTTTAAAATTAAAAAAAAATATTGAAGGCGAGAAGATAAATTACACTAAGTGTTAAGCTTTTGCTTTAGAATATTCATTATTTGTGTTCAAATCGCGAAAATTTTAATTCAGTTATACTTATTTATTAAAATATAATATAAATCAAGATGACCTATGACACCACTTTTCCTTCTTCAGATCCTGATTTCAGATATGAGTTATTAGGCTGATAGATATTTTTTGAACTTCAATTTCATTCATCTTGAATAAATATTTTTGAATGATATATTATATTATTTATGGTATCTCTGATGCTCAAGTCATAAAAGATATGTTGAGAGTAATAAATATATAAGGTGAAGAGAAATGTATAGAAACCCTAATCAACTGTGACTGATTGGTGTTCTAAAATTAAGAACACCTTTTAAATGGAGACTACTTTCAACATATTCTTTTTTATTAGGACTTCTGTAGTTTGAGCATAATGGTGAATCATCTTAATATTTGAATGCACGACTGTCTTTGAATCGACTTCAATTGGTATATTATTGCTGAGTACAACGGTAGTGGCAAAAGTATGAAGTGAAGTATGAGTTGATATAGTTTTAACTATACCACAAAAATCTGCAATCGCTCTTCAATTCTTAAGTAAACTCAAATTGCTTCAAAACAAAAATGCCCCTTTCAGGGCATTTGTTTTGTTTTTGCGGAGAGAATGGGATTACTGGTGTGATCCCTAAATGGAAACATCAAATAAAATTTCCTTTACTCGCTTCGCTCATAAGTTCTTTTTTATTTTTAGTCCACCCTCAAACAAGTTTGGTTTGTCCTATAAATAAAAAATCCCCTAACTGCGTTAGAGGAAAATTTTATTTGCGGAGAGAATGGGATTCGAACCCATGAAGCCCTTTTGGAGCTTACACACTTTCCAGGCGTGCGCCTTCGACCACTCGGCCATCTCTCCAGGGAAGGTGTATTTTGAATTGCGGCGCAAATTACAAAAAAAAACAATAAACCAATCAATGAGCTAAAAATCCGGATATCTATTTTGAGATTTCACCACTCATCGATTTTCCTAGCTCCTGCTTTACTTGATCGGTTGTTAGCTTTTTACCAAGGAGTAGCATTAGCTTTGCAACAGCAGCCTCAAAGGTTAAATCGTAACCACTTGTTACGCCAACATTCTTAAGAATTAATCCATTCTCGTATTTATCCATATCCACGCTGCCAGCATGGCACTGGGTAACGTTTACTATTACAATTCCTTTATTAACGGCTTCCTTTATCCTTGCTAGGAACCAGGGTTGACTGCTTGCATTCCCAGATCCGAAAGTTTCAAGAATAATCGCCTTAACATCTTTTGTGTTTAGCACCGAATCGATGAGCTGAGGTGTAATTCCTGGAAATAGTTTCAGAACGCCAATGTTATTATCAAGATTTGTGTGGATTATCAGCTCGCGCTTATTGGTTGGGTAATGTATAAAGGCAAAGTTGTACTTGATATTTATTCCAGCCTCGGCTAAGTATGGATAGTTATCGGAGCGAAAGGCATTGAAATGCTCTGCATTGTGTTTTGTTGTTCGGTTTCCTCTGAACAACCTATTTTCGAAGAAAATACAAACCTCTGGAACCAATGGCTGTCCATTGCGCGAAGCAGCAGCAATTTCAATTGCGCTTATAAGATTTTCTTTACCATCGGTGCGGAGCATACCAATTGGTAGTTGCGAACCAGTTAGAATTACTGGCTTATCGAGATTCTGAAGCATAAAGCTTAGCGCTGATGCGGTGAACGACATGGTATCTGTTCCGTGCAGAATCACAAAACCATCATACTTCTTATAGTTTTCCTGAATTAGCTGTACGAGTTTAACCCAAAACTCTGGCGAAATATCGGATGAATCAACCGGAGGGTTGAAGGAAATTGTATCGAGTTTGTAGTGGAACTTCTTTAGCTCTGGCACTTCCATCTCAATTTGGTTAAAATTGAAGGGTACTAAAGCGCCTGTTTCTGGGTTTTGCTTCATCCCTATAGTTCCACCGGTATAAATGATTAGGATTGATATTCCTTCTCGATTCATGGCTTTTATATTTCTATTTTGAAGAGTTCTAAAGAATTGTCGGTTGTTACCTTGGCAATATCCTCCAAAGGTAAGCCTAAAATTTCAGATATTTTTTGAGCGATTAGTACGATGTTTTGTCCCTCGTTACGTTGACCACGCTTTGGAACTGGTGTTAAGTATGGTGAATCGGTTTCGAGAATAATATCTGTTAGGTTCATTTTTGCAACAACCTTATCAAGCCCACCATTTTTATAGGTTACAATACCTCCGATTCCAACCTTAAAGCCACCATATTCGATTATCTTCTGATATTGCTCAAAAGTTCCTGTAAAGGCATGGAAAACACCTCGTAGCGATGAATCATTCTCCTGATCAACTATTTCGAAAATCTCATCGAATGAATTACGTGAATGGATCACAACAGGTAACCCGTTTTCCTTTGCAAGTTTAAGTTGGTGTCTGAATGCAATTTTTTGCTGCTCGATGTGGGTTTTATCCCAGTAAAGGTCGATCCCTATCTCACCAATTCCGTAGTATTTCTCCTTTTGAAGCATATTTTCAACATGAGCCAGTTCCGACTCATAGGTCTCATTAACCGAGGTTGGATGAAGACCAATCAGAGGGAAGCAGATACCTTTATAATCCCTTGCTGTCTGAATAACTCTATCGGAATAGGTTGAATCGATATTTGGAAGAATGTGAAATTTTACACCCTGCGTTGAGGCTCGCTTAATGACCTCAGTGCGATCGGAATCAAAGTCTTTATCGAAGATATGTGAGTGAGAATCAACAAATATCATTGAAAACGGATTTTAAAAAACTGACTGCAAACTTAGTAAAAGTTTTATAGCCTAGTTCATTGAGTAAACTTTACCGGGTTTACTTTTTACTAGTCCAGCAAATTCGAGGTTTAGCAAGAGGGAAGACACCTTCGAAACAGGCATCTGAGTTTTAATACAGATTATATCGATTGATTCCTGATCAACTTCCTTTAAACATTCGAGAATCTTTTTTTCTTCATCAGAAATTTCAGTAAAAAGAGCGATTTGCTTTGGAGGTTTTTTAATATCAGCGGGCTCCCATCCAAGAAGAAACTCAATATCATCGGCAGATTCAATTAGTGCTGCTTTATTTGCTTTAATAAGCTGGTTACATCCTCTGGAATAGTTTTGTCCAATATTCCCGGGTACTGCAAAAACTTCTCGATTGTATGAGTTTGCCAAATCGGCGGTTATTAACGCACCTCCTTCGGAATCGCTCTCAATAACAATAGTCGCATCGGAGAGTCCTGCCACAATTCGATTACGCTTAATAAAATTGTTTCTATCGATTTTAGTTTCAGATGGGAAATCTGAGATGAGCACACCCGTTTCAACTATCTCCTTTGCTGTATTACGGTGTGTGCTGGGGTAAATTGTATCCAATCCATGTCCAAGAACTGCAATTGTTTGAAGGTTTGCCTTGAGTGCAGCACGATGTGCTGCAATATCAATACCATAGGCCAATCCACTAACAATAACCGGATTATAACCCTTTTCAACAAGCCCGTTTATTAGTTCTTCGGTTATTTTTTTCCCATAGTTTGTCGCCTTCCTAGTTCCTACAATACTTATAAACTTATCGCGATTGTAATTTATATTGTTCTTTCCTTTGATGAAAAGCACTATCGGCCCATCATCGCATTGACGTAAACGTTCGGGGTATTCAGGATCGAGGTAGAAAAGGGTTTTTATTCCGTACTTCTCAATGAATTCAACCTCTTTCTCTGCTTTATCGAGAATATTTTGGTTAACTATTTCAGATGCCACCGCCTCACCAATTCCCGGAATTTTGAGTAGTTCCTTTTTTTTCTGCTTAAATACAGCTTCAACACCTCCGCAATAAGCAATGAGTTTTTTGGCATTTATACTGCCAACCTTTGGGATCATGTCGATCCCTATTTTATATTTTAGTAAATTATCTTTCAAAGTAGTTTCTGATTATTCTAGTTCCTGTGAATAGGCTTGAAGCGCTATAAAAAGCTTTGCTTTTTGCTCTTTGTTCAATCCTTTTAGGCTAAAAGGAGGGTATTTTGATACTTTACTTCCTATCTTCTGATAAACTACAACCTCCTCACGAAACCTAGTCTTGTTATATGAGAATTTTAAGAATTGGTTTTTAGGTATTTCGAATGCGCTTTTCTTTGGATTTATTGGACGAAGAGGGTAAAAGCGGATAACAATTTTAAGTCCATCATCAGAGAAAAAAAGGTAGGAGGTATTTACAATCAGATGATAAAAATAGAAGCTAAAATAGGCTAAAAGTAGAATCAATATTACCCAAACATCCGATAAACCCAAATGTGTTTCAATGAACAATCGGAGATTTGTTACATATAGTAAACCAACAAAAGATAATACAATTATTGCATATATTGTTTTAAGTGCCTGTATTCTTACAACCGTGTTCTCGTTATCAAACTTCATAATCTTCAAGTTAAAGTAAAATTATCTCAAAAATTTGGTACTCAAAGTTGAAAAATGATTTGTAATTATCCAAGTCAAAGTAATCCATATGTAGTTTAAGTTTTGAGATTGAATAAGATTCATTCTATAATTGGATAATGTTGTAATTATAATTGAGATAACGGATTACTTTTAATTTGTTATGCCTTTGGACTAAAAATTATTTAATCATTTCATACACTTTAAATTCTCATGAACAGCTTTAAACATTAATTATTACATTTGATGTTGGACTGTGTTTTTCAACAATTTGAGTAATTATGTTTAAGTATACAACTTCAAAGGCTGACAACAACCTTTTGGGTGAAGTTACCCTTTCCCCTGCCAAAAGTATCAGTAATAAGGTTGTGGTATTCAAGGTTATTAAGCACTCAAGCGACGATCAGAAAGTTGCTTCAAAAGTAGAAGAGGAAGTAGATCTTATCTTTGAAAAAGCCCCTAAGATCAAGAAAAACTTAGATAAAGGCGATACCGGAGCGGCTCTTCGACATCTTCGCTCTTTTTTCCATTTCTTTAAAGGCGAGTGGTTAATAACAGGTACCGACGATGCAAAAGGTCACCCAATAAAGACAATTGTCAAACTTCTACAGAAACAAGGGGTAAAAGTCGATTTTGTTGAGAGAGAAGGTTTTCCTCCCTTTAAACTAATGGGCAAGAATTTTTTAGGTAACACAATTTTAAGGGTTGACAGTAGTATAAGCAGTAAGATTGTTTCAGCATCATTAATCTTATCTCCGAGTTTGCCAAACTCAGTTATACTAGAGATGAAGGATAGAATTATCAATTCATCTTACATTGAGTTAACCCTTAAGGCTTTGCAATATTTAGGAATAAATTCCGGATGGGAAAAGAGCGATATATTGATAGAATCAGAATTTAAGGATGGGTCGGAGTTAACCATTGAGGCCGATTGGACTGATGCTTCATATTGGTTCGAAGCTGCAGCTTTATCCAGTAAATGCAACCTAACAATAAAGGGACTTAATGTTGAGAGTACTCAATGTGACATTATTACAAAGGAACTTTTCTATCAGTTTGGGGTAAAAACAAAGTTTATTCAGGATGGAGTTGTTCTTACAAAGGGCAAAAAAACCGTTAAGAGTTTTGAGTATAACTTTGCTAATAACCTGGAGTTGGTTCCAACTTATGTTGTTTTGTGTGTTGCTCAGAAAATTCCCTTTAGAATGCAGGGTGTTAAAGAGCTTCATTTGAGATGTAACGATCGAATTAAATCATTACAAAAGGAGCTTCTTAAGTTTGGCGCAAAACTTACAGTTGAGGCAAGTGATGATCAGGAAACACTTTGCTTTGATGGAAAGTCAAAACTACCTAAAAAGCCAGTAGAAATTTCTACCTATGACGATCATCGGATGGTGATGGCATTTGCCCCGTTGGCAATTCTGGGCATTCCGGTAATTATTGAGAATCCTAAGCTAACCAGCAAATCGTATCCATCATTCTGGGATGATTTTAAGAAAACAGGATTCACCATTGATCAAGAATAGAAATTGGATAGGCACTAAAAAACAAAAAAGATTCTGATTTTCAGAATCTTTTTTGTTATGTAAAAACCGTTTTTTACGGTGGAAATGTAAGTTCAGTTACTTTGGTTATCATTGCCTTCGGCGAGCTCGCAAGCTCGGTTCGCAGGAATGTTCAATAGGTTGTATTTTAATAAAATAGAATCAATCTTATTCTGTTTTAATCACAACTTTATTTAAGCTCTTATCAGTCCAAAGTGACATTATCTGTCTGAACTCATTGTAATTTTCAGCCGGAATAATGGCTTTATTTATAGCGATATTTCTAGAAACTATAACCTTACCATCCTTTTCAGTAACCTCAATATTGCATGAACCCAAACTATTTTCAACTGATATTTTGTTCATTGGAGAGATAATCTTATACCCATTTGGAAGGGTAAATAAGAATGTATAGGACTCATTATACGATCCCATTAGCTCAATACTTGTTGAGCGGCTAAGAGGAAGTTCTCCAATTCCAATTGAATTTACACCTTGAGCAACGCATGGTAAATTAAGTATGTAATGCCCATCGATTTTCTCAGCAAGGTCGGGTTTTGTAAATGATATTGAAAACTCCTTTAGCTCTTTCGAATCATTTGTTTTAGTTGACTTATATGCTGATGATGGAATTCCACTAAGTAGATCAGGGTTTTCATCTTTTGCATTCATAGTAACTTTACCGGTACCAGTTAACTTTCCATCGGATGCAATAGTAATTTCAGCATTTAATGAGTATTTCAACTCAGGCTTCGCTGCTTTTTCAAAGTTTACTTTGGAAAAGTCATCATTTAAAGCAATGGTAATTCTCTGCCCAGGTACCTTTGAGTGATCATCGTTTACTGAGAAGTATCGGGTTTCGTTTTCAAAATCAACTTTTACATAATACTTATCAAATGCTCCCAGATAACCTATCTCATTATTTAAGAAATGTGAGTAACCGGCAACAACAGTTTGAGCATTGAACCCTCCAATCTTGAGCATTTCGGTAAGAAGGACTGCTTTTTCTGCATCGGTACCTCCATTGCTTTGCCAAACTGCCTCAGGTGAATGGAAACGGTAACCAGTTAACTGTGGCTGAACACCATACATATTAATATTTGATGCAACATGATCTCTAATAATATTAACCTTCTCCCAACCCTTTGCATCATTGTTAATCAATTTTTTTGAAGCATCATCTGCTACGAAAGTGTTTGTAAGTTTTTCTTTTAAGTAGTTAAAGGCTGTAGTAAGATCAACAGTACTAAAAGTAATAAATGGATATAATGCATACCCTTCAACCTGTAAAGGTTCATGGTTATATGCCTTTAAATTTATTGACTTCCATGTATATACTTTGTAATCACCATCAACCGTTTCTTTATGTTTTAACCCTTCAGGTTGATTAATGAAATTAACATTTAACTTTTCGTCTTTTGGAATCCTTACAATAATTTCTTCATCCTTTACCGGAGATGTTTCACAAAGATTTACCCTATCAGCAAAAAATGGTTGAAATCCAATTTTGGATTGGATAACATAGTCGAGTTCTACTACTGCGCCCCTTTCAAGCCCAACATGGGTAATTACCATTTCGCGTAGATAATTATATGCTGGAGCATCTGCAGCTGCAAAGGGCAGCACTTCATTATAAGCATTCTCAGGTGATTTAACCTTTTTCCCATCGGCCATTGTGGTTTCCGATTTATTAACCTTCAGGGTTTGGTATTCAGGGTTATAAACAACAAATGTTTCACCGTAAAGCCTATTAATTGAAAGGTAAGAGTTATATAGAAGTTTATGGTAGTAATGATAAGTACTGCTTCCGTCCTTGTTTAGGGTATATTCCTTTACCTGTTTTAGGTAAACTGCATCAGCGTTTTTCTGATCATCGGTTAATGTGGTTCCACATGCAGTAAGGATAAGTACTAATAATCCGAATAAATATTTTGATTTCATTTTTATCAATTTTAGTAATTAAGGATTACGGGTTTACTTGCAAACTCATTCTCATACTTAACTGCATCGCGGAATGAAGTCCAATCCTCGGGCTGATAGATTCTTTTCTTTAGAACAACCTTTTGTGAGAATTTTAGAATATTACCTTCAATAGTATAGTTTGATTCAAAATCGGCACCGCTTCCGGTTACACTCTTTGATTCGGGCTTATACTTAATGGTCATATTCGCAGGTAAGGTAACAACCTCGCTGAGTTCGATTAGTTTTGAACATCCATCAGCAAACGGGTATTCGCGTTTTTCGAGTGAAGTATTAAAGAATAAGTGGCTATGTCGACTTCCAAAAAGATTTGCAGCGATTACTGGTGTGAAAATAATCTCATCTTTTGTGGCAATTGCATAGTTTGGTATTTTGTACTTAACCTTAATTTGTACTGGTTGAACAAGGTATTGGTAAGGATCAGTGTAAGTCATTTCAATAATTTCGATTCGAGGTGAGATTTTCATCAGCTCCCTTTCAAAACTTGCTTGCCAATCGGCTTTATAGCTTCTTGTAAAAATACCCCGAACACTAGCATCCGACTGTCCTTCGGCGGTTAAGGTGAACTCTCCGGTTAACGTACCATCATTTGCAAGATTTGATGTACCATTAATCCTAAAGTAATGGTTTTCGGGTGCAGATATTGGGGTTTCAAGTAGGTCCGCTCCTTGGGGTAGTCCCATAAGGTAGTTTTGCTGTTGCTCGCGACTGCTCCACTCTTCACGAACAAATGGAACCCAAGTTGGATCTAGAAGTTTATACTCTCCGCTGTGTAGCTTAACCACAGTAACGGAGTGGTTGAACTGGTCGGCTGGAATACGATCAATTCTTGATCCAGCCATTGTCATTGCCGGATATGATTCAAACCCTGCTGCACGTAGCATGGTAATTAGCATACCTGCTTTATCCTTACACACCCCACAACGATCGTTGAAATCCATTTCCCCTTTGTGAAGAGTAAAACCTTCGCCTTTGCCCATGGATAAACCGCTATACCTAACCTCATCGGCTACCCAGTGGTTCAATCGTGAAATGGAATCCATTTCATTCTTAGCACTTTTTAGAATTTCCTTTACCTTTTTATCTATTTCAGGGGTTGATTTAAAACTACCATAATCCTCATTAACGCCGCAGAACCATTTAGATTTTGAATACCAGTCGGGGCTAGTTGATAAAAGAAGTTTTGGTGCAACATCCGAAAGAGCTACCATTCTTGATTCACGTTTCATGGGAAGAATGTTCTTTACAGTGAAGGTATAGTTCACCTTGCCATTTTTCTCAGTTATCTTCTCATCGGCTTTGCCGTTGTAAATCTTGTACTGTAGGTTCTTTACTTTATCAATGGTAACACTGTATACCTTTTCTTTTATTGGGAATGATGAGAAAAATTCTACAATATCGTAATAATGACCCCGCATTGGCGGAGTATAGTAATCATCACTTAATTCTTCCTGGTTGAGCAAGGCGTACGAAAAACCTTTCTTGAAGTATTTTATTTCAACTCCATCGCCAGCATCCAATCTACCAATATCAATCATCTTTTGGCGTGCACCCCAGTAAATAGCTCTTGCAGGTGCCGGGTAGTCGTAAAATTTACTTTTATCAAGCACCTCGATTGTCCCGTTATTCCTTATGATGCGCACTTTTTCGATGCGAATAAATGCGGTAAGGGGATCATAATCGAGCTTGATTGTTGCAATTTCCTTTGCTCCGCTTGGAGTAAGAATTTTAAACAGCCTTGCGCTGTTATAATAGCTTAGTCCCGATTCCTGTACATCAACGCGGGTACTGTCGTAAACAAGGATATACCCTGCATTTGGGTACTCTTTCGATGTTCCTGCTTTACGGAGCAGCTCCACTTGCTGAGCCGTTGCTAGCAAACCAGAAAACGTCAGTAATAGTAAGGCTAACAGTTTAAATCGCATGGTTATTGGTTTAGTTTTACAAAATATAAAAGTTTATATATAGACTTCAATTTTGAACAAAGGTTTGAATAAATAATTAGACATCAAATATTGGATAATAAAAAAGGGAACCTTACGATTCCCTTTTTTTATAATGAGTAGAATTGTATTATTTTTTCCAAACTAGAGTACTTGCAAGAATATCATGTAAGCCTTGTTTCTTTTCTGTGAAACCTGCCATCATAAAACCAATATAAAGGATAATAGCCGAAACAATCTTGCCAAAATAACGGCCAGTTGCTCTTCCGAAGGAAATTTTATTTCCTTCCATATCGGTTACGATAATGCCTAATGCAAGCTTCCCAATTGTACCTTGGAATTTTGAAGACTCCATTAATGAGAAATAAAGCCAACCTGCTACAATTGTAAATAACCAAATAATCATCATTGCACCAGCCAATGCTCCAAACATACCAACTGCTGAGGCTTCATTAAATTCGCCTGAAGTTGCTGCTTTGTAGGCACCAAAACCTAATGCACCAATAATTGGAGTTATTACAATCCATTTTACAACACCGAGGATTAAACCATCGATAATGATAGCGAGGAAACGCCACCAAAAACCAGCGTATT
>Ga0209099_1001225_pt1 | contig 26602 bp, 23 predicted proteins | sample AD_JPNHW2_MetaG_FD_184430 | JGI IMG/M metagenome (GOLD analysis project Ga0209099, IMG submission 184430) | Active sludge microbial communities of municipal wastewater-treating anaerobic digesters from Japan - AD_JPNHW2_MetaG (SPAdes) (version 2) | ecosystem: Engineered > Bioreactor > Anaerobic... | reverse complement strand
GTTCTACTTGCACCTGTACCACCTAGAGTAATTCCTGTATTTGGAACAAAATTAGGATCCGCAGAAAAGCCAGTAAGTTCAACAGAATTTAAGTCTTCATTATCACCAATTGTAAAATTAATTACACCAGTAGTGACGTTTGTACAAAGATTCTGATCAGGTATATCAGAAATTACAGGAGGAGTATTAATGATCAAATAAACCTTCTCCTGATTATTCGACCATTTTTCTCCATTGTATCCTTTCCATTCAAAATTATCTTTTCCATACCAATTTGCTGTAGGAGTAAAAGTAATATTGGGAAGGTTTGCAGCTGTAATTATCTGGTCAACTGTTACATTAACCCCAGATAGTTTTAATGTACCATGTGTTGGTAAAGTTTTAACCTGAATACTTGATAATGCATACTCACGAGGATCGAAAAACTTATAAGTAAAATCAGATGCTGTAAAGTGTAAATCATTATTCTTTGGGCCCTCTTTATAAATATCCCCAACCCATGGAGCTAAACCATCCTCACACTTAGTCGTACTTTGCTGAACCTGTATTCCAACATTTGAGTAACCCAAATCAAGTGCATTAAACCATGTGTTCATGGTATTCATATTCCCATTATGCTCTGAACTAGCTAAACTACTTCTCCACGACCAGGTTCGGGGCACATCATTTTCAACAACGAGCTGTTTTTGTTGAGTTTCGTCCATAAGTCCATTGGGATCACCCCAGTTTGAAATCTGAGTATCGTCCCAGTAAATAGTGGTATGAAGCTTATTGAACGGACGGATTGAAGAGGTTGTGATACCATCCATCTGTTCAACATCATACAAGGGGAAATGAGCCGGACCACGACCTAAAAATGTTGCTGAAGCATTATAGTTTCCAACAGCGACTAAGGCTCCTGCATCATTTTTAAAATCCCAAAGAACGTAGTTTACCCCCTTTTTCATGTTCCTATAAATCACCCTATCGCTACCATCAGTAGAGTAAACCCCATCTTTATCTATATCTATTAAAATAGCTGTAAATCCATCAATATTAGATTCTATCTTAAAAAAAGTGATACTTGTCAAATCACAATTTATTAATCTATTTTTTTCAACCACTACTTGGTTGATATCTAATGGAAGGTACAAAGGGTTTCGGATATAATTGTAATCCATAAAAAGAGTATCCTCTGTCCAAACCTGAACTTTTGGAGGCGCTAACTTAGTATTAGGCCATACTACACGATCAGGGTCATTTAGGAAAACCCTATATTCCGAAATATCTACTCCTGTTGTTTGGTCTCCATCCTGACTTTGAGCTCTTTTAATATAGTTTTGCTCAGTAAAAGTTTTTACCCCATACGAGTTAACAACAAATGTGAATGAGTAAGGGTACATTCTAAAGTTAACCTTGTTTATAAACTCATCGGATGTAAACACATAGAAATATGAGTTTACAGGATATCTTGTATAGCTGGTTGTTGTAAAAGTCCAACCCCTTGACCATAATCGTCCTGATGAGTTATTTGGACTTCCAGGATTTGTTTTTACATGGTTTGTTGCGTCAGTAACAGTAACATCAAAAAATTCCAAAGCAAAGCGATCATATGTAGTACTAGTTTCTGTGAACTCAATATAGTAATCCCCAGTTTCAGTAGCAGTTATACTCATTGGATTATAACCTGTTGTAATTGTAGTTCCATTTATTATTGCACCATTAGGACCTGTAATAGCTTGTGTATAAGTGCTTATTAATCCACTTGCAGCGGTAAGGGTATTAATAATAGTTTCGGCGTATACTACTGTACCACTTGGACTTTTAACTCGGAATCTAACTCTTGCAGTATTTGTTAAAACGTCATTTGAATACTGGGTAGTATTCATCTTCATTCCAAAGAACATCTTCTCCCCTGCAGCCATATGAATGTTAATACGTTCTTTCTCAGTACATCCATACAAACCAAAATTATTCCCGTCAAATACTTTGAATTCCAACCATAAACGGTCATTCGAGTTTGGCATTAACTGCTTAGTACCTTCCTGTGCTTTAATTAAGTTAGTGGTTGCAAGTAAACCAATAACCATCATTAAAATTGAAAGCATTTTTAGTGAATACCGCTTTTTTGCAATCATATGTATTACTTTATTTATTTTTAATTACTTATGTCAAATGTATATTTCAACTTTCTAGAGCAATTCCAGAATCAACAAACTGATACAGTGTGTATTATGAGTATTTTTCCAAAATTTCAATTCGAGAACGAAGTTATATAACTAATAAAACCTGAAGGGACATTTTTCAATAATTTATTACAATTTATGTTTTTTATGGATGACTACTTTAATTAATTTGATGTATTGATCAAGAATGTAGATCAAAATCATTTATTAATTTATTTCAATATTTCGACAAATTATAGCAAATCTCTATTATTTGAAATTTAAAGAAATAATTACCTAAACCGCTTCTTTTGTTTGCAGTTAAGCTAATAACTAATGTAAATTACTTTACTATATTAAAAATAGCTAGATCCGTCCCAACAATGTGTACATAGTTTTTCTTTGGGAAGTCCAATAGAGTCTACTAAATCGTTTAATTTTTGAAACTTCAATGTGGTTAAATTGAGATTCTTTCGGATTTGCTCAACCATTTCAGCATATTTAGAGTTACTTGAATCAGAGTACTCTTTCATATTGGGGTGCTCTTTTCCAGTTAACTGATAAACAGCAGCATGCGTAGCAAGATCAAGATTTGATCGAGAACGGCTAAAATTTAAAAACTCGCAAGGAAAAGTTAATGGGGGGCATGCTATACGCATATGTACTTCTTTTATACCTGCTGCATGTAAATCTCGAACATTATCTTTTAGCTGCGTTCCACGAACAATTGAATCATCTAAAAAAACACCACATTTATCCTTTATAAGTGCTGTGTTTGGAATCAGTTTCATCTTTGCGACCAAATCCCTCATAAGCTGGTTTTGTGGCATAAAACTTCTTGGCCAGGTTGGAGTGTATTTTGCGTATGGTCTTGTATGAGGAATTCCCTTTTTATTACTATACCCAATAGCGTGCCCCACCCCTGAATCAGGAATTCCAGCCACAAAATCAGCCTCAACGTCATCATTCTTTGCTATAGCAGCTCCACATTTATACCTACACTCATCAACATTAATTCCCTCATAAAAGGATGGAGGGTAACCATAGTAAACCCATAGAAATGAGCAAATTTGCATTTTCTCATTTGGTGTTTTTAGCTGTACATGACCTTCAGGTGTGATATGAACAATTTCTCCCGGTCCTAAATACTTATCAATTTCAAAATCAAGATTTGAAAAAGAGCATGTTTCAAATGCTGCGGCAAACGCATTATCTTTCTTCCCAATAATTACAGGAGTTCTTCCAAGTTTATCACGTGCAGCAATTATACCATTTTCAGTAAGAATAAGCATAGAACATGAACCCTTAACCCTATTGAATACATTATTAATACCATCAACAAAACTCTCTCCCTCAGCAATTAACATACTTACGAGTTCTGTCGGATTAATTCCTCCCTGACTTGTTTCGGAAAAAGTTCTACGTTGCTTCATGAAATACTCTTCTAACTCATCGATATTTACAATCTTACAAACCGTAGTAACGGCAAACCGCCCAAGATGTGAAGTAAGTACTATTGGCTGAGCATCAGTATCGCTAATAACTCCAATACCGCTATTAGCTGAAAAACCAGAAATATCACCCTGAAATTTATTTCTAAAATACCCGTCTTCAAGACTATGTATTGCGCGTTGAAATCCCTTCTCCTTGGAGTAGAATACTACACCTGCCCTTTTTGTACCAAGATGTGAGTGATAATCAGTACCATAAAACACTTCCGTTACACAGTCCGAATTTGAAATACAACCAAAGAAACCGCTCATATGAGTACTTTCTGTTAAGTTATTACTAAAATGCTATAGATGTTTAACTTTCAATAGATTATACAATTTACCGATTCATTACAATTACTTAATAAAGGAAAATAAATAATTAATTATAAACTATTTTATTTGAAATGAATTATAAACGTGTAATTAACAGGATATTTTTCTACACCAAAATCTCAACGATTGATCTTAGTTGAAATATTGTTAGCCAAGAATTAGTAAATCTTTAATAAGAAATGGGATTTTCATTAAACTTATTCCATTTGAAATTGTCTTAGTATTGGATTAAGATTGTTATTTAAAATTAATAATAGAGTTCTGAAACATTTATACAAAGAAGATTTTCTAATCTTTTTTAAAGTTTATGCAACATTTATCAAAATCAAAAAGTCTTTAGATCGAATAAAATAATATCACAAATTTTCTTTAATCATTTATTAAAAAGAATGTAGCTTTTTATGCCTTAAGTAGTATTCATAAAAAAACTATTTAAAAAACTATTCAAGATTATGAAAGTAAAGCAACTACTAGCAATTCTTATTCTCATTTTATCAATTAGTCAATCTGGCTTTGCTAAAATTACCTATGAGAAAAGATTCTATGAGACTACTCCAATATCAATTGAAACTCCAATCGTTGATGGTATTTTAAATGACGCTATATGGTTAAAGGGTGTTTGGCAAGGTGGGTTTATTCAACGCGAACCACTCGAAGGTTCTAAACCCTCACAAAATACTGAATTTCAAATTATCTATGATAATAACTTTCTTTATATAGCTATAAAAGCTTACGATAGTTCGCCAGATAGTGTTTCATATATGGTTTCAAGAAGGGATGAGATTGATGGTGATGCTGTTGGATTGGCTATTGATTCATACAACGATAAAAAAACTGCTTTCGGATTTTGGGTAAATGCCGCTGGCGTAAAAAAGGATTTTATTATTACCGAAGATGGTAACAATGAGGATGCAAACTGGGATCCTATTTGGTGGGTAAAAACATCAAAAACGCATGACGGATGGACTGCTGAAATGAAAATTCCACTCAACCAGCTTCGCTTTGCTAATATTGGCGATTTAACCTGGGGTTTACAAGTTGGAAGGTACTATTTCAGAAAACAAGAAGCTTCGTATTGGCAGTTTATTCCAAAAGATGCATCAGGCTGGGTTCATAATTTTGGAGAAATAAATGGGTTGAAAGGGCTTACCCCACGCAGGCAGGTTGAAGTTGCTCCTTACCTTGTAACTAAAACTGAGAGTTTTCAAAAGGAAGAAGGTAATCCGTTTATGACAGGGCGAAGAAATAGCGTTAATGTAGGATTGGACGCTAAAATTGGCTTATCAAATAATTTCACACTCGACTTAACCGTTAACCCTGATTTTGGCCAAGTTGAAGCCGATCCATCAATTATCAACCTTACTGCATATGAAATTTATTTCCCTGAGAAAAGGCCTTTTTTTATTGAAGGAAGTAATCTTTTTAGCTTCAATATGCAATCGGGTGATGGAGACCAAGCATCAGAAAACTTATTCTATTCAAGGAGAATTGGTCGTTCCCCTAACTTAAACCGCGATACTAGAGACAATGAATACGTTTATACACCAGCAAATACAACAATATTAGGAGCAGCAAAGGTTTCGGGTAGAAATAATAATGGACTTTCTGTTGGTTTACTCGAAAGTGTAACGTCTAATAGCTGGGCAAGTATTGAATATAACGATAAACGCAACCACGAACTGATAGAACCTCTTACTAGCTACTTTGTGGGTTCTTTAAAAAAAGAATACAATAAAGGAAATACCGTTGTAAATGGAATTTTTACTTCAACTAACCGCCAGCTAACAACGACAACAGAAGATTATTTCCATAAAAATGCTTTTACTGGTGGTGTACACTTAGAACATTACTGGAACAACAGAAACTATTATGTAAGTGGAAAAGCTTACATGAGCTATGTTGACGGTACTAAAGAAGCCATTCTTTTAACTCAGACTTCGCCTGCTAGATACTTCCAAAGGTCCAATTTAAAATATGAGCATGTAGACTCATCAAGAACCTCATTGACTGGAAACGGTGGAATCGTCGAATTTGGAAAGACTGGCGAAGGGCACGTTCGCTTTATGACCTTTGTTTCATGGAAATCGCCAATGCTAGAGGTAAACGATATTGGGTACTCACAGAATGTTGACGATATCTTTCAGGTTGCATGGGTTGGGATTCGTTTCTGGAAACCTGTTTTTATATTCAAAAGCATCAACATTAACTTTAACCAATGGTCTGGATGGAATTTTGGGGGTCAATCAGCATACAGTGGAGGTAATGTGAATTTCAACTTTCAGTTTAAAAACTATTGGGGTATTGGTAGTGGAATCAATAGAAATGGAGAAAATCTATCAAGTGGTGCTCTTTGGGGAGGACCTACTCTAAAAACACCCGGAAACTGGAATAACTGGTACAATATTTACTCGGATGAGCGCAAATCTTTAATCGTTGCATTTGGTGGTTCAAATGTTTGGGGCGATCTGAATAGTAGAGTTTACCATGAATACTTTGGAAGCATTTCGTATCGACCATCAAAGAAAATACAACTTACATTATCACCTGATTTTACAATCAGCTCAAGAAAACTCCAGTACTTCACCGATCTTGATTGGAATAGTAATAAACGTTACATAGTAGCATCACTTCGTAATAAGGAATATGTACTATCATTTAGAGTGCAGTATAGTATTAACCCAGAGCTAACCATTCAGTACTATGCTCGACCTTACTTAACAAGCGGGAAATACTCTGAATATAAGATGATAACAGATCCTTTAGCAAGTAAGTTTAAAGATCGTTTTAGTACCTATACAAGTAGTCAAATTAGCTATGATGCAGTAAACGGAGAGTTCAATATCGATGAAAACACAGATGGAACTACAGATTATTCGTTCTCTAAAAGTGATTTCAATTTTATTGACTTGCAATCAAACCTAATAGTTCGATGGGAATACCGACCTGGCTCAACTCTTTTCTTTGTTTGGACAATGGGAAAACAGAATTCCTACGATACATACAGCACATCGATTGGTCGTGATGTAGATAATCTTTTCACCAGCTATCCTCACAATATTTTCTTGCTAAAGTTCTCATATAGGTTTAACTAACTACGAGTTACAGGTTACAAGTTACGAGTTACAAAAAAAAGATTCTTAAAAGAATCTTTTTTTATTCCCTACTTCGAGGCAACAAATGTTTTCATTTTTTCTTGTACCTTTTGTAACCTATTTACCCATTAGCGGTAATCATAATAGAAGCAAACAAAAATGAGTATTTCAGACATTTCAGATGAAGCATTAATGCTTAAGGCACAGCAAGGTGAACTCGATGCAATTGGGGTACTCTACCAGCGGTATAGTAAAAAGTTATTTAACTTTTTTCTACGACTTTCGGCTAATCGAGATAGTAGCGCTGATCTGACGCAAAACGTTTTTCTAAGGGTGATTAAATACCGTATGAGTTATAGTGGAATACACCCTTTTAGAACATGGATGTACCAAATGGCCAGGAATTGCCTAAACGATCATATTGAGATGAAGAAAAAGCATCCAAATGCTTTTGATACCGAAAGAATTGTTGCCTCAATTATTGATGATGATCATGCAAATACCCAATCAGCACAGGATGCATTGCTCTTTAAAGCATTAGAAAACCTGCCATATGAAAGTAAAGAACTAATCGTTATGAGCAAGTTTCAAGGGCTGAAGTACGAAGAAATAGCAAATATAACGGGCGACTCGGTAGCAAACATCAAAATCAAAGTGCATCGGACAATGATTAAGCTAAAAGAACTCTATTTTGAATTAGAGAATGCGTAAGAAGGGAAGTTAAAGAAGTTAAAGAAGTTAAAGAAGTTAAAGAAAATAGATTTTAAATACAATCAACAAACAACGATCAACAAACAACTAAGAATATGAACTGCAAAGAAATAGTTGAACTCTTACCAGAATACATTGAGGAATCGCTTGAGGTTGAAGTAAAAGAGATTGTTGTTAGCCATTTAAAAAATTGTGCTAATTGCCGTAATGAGCTTGAAAAGCTCAAAAGTATCGAGAGAATGCTTAATCAGGTAAAAGACGATGAGGTTTCTCCGCTGGTTGACTACAGCTTTAAAATAATGCTCGAAAATGAGAAAAGGGCAGCGAAACTGAGCTTATCAAATAAACTAAATCAAAAACATATTTCACTTTCAACACTATTGAAAGTTGCTGCAGGAATACTTTTACTCATAACTGGTGGATTTATTGGATATATAGTACACCCAGTAAGTAAATCTCAAGAGGAAGTATCGAGCCTAAAGCAGGAAATGGTTGAAATGAAAAATCTTGTGATCTACTCACTATTAAAACAAGAATCAGCGAGCGAAAGAATTAAAGCTGTAAGCTATATCAAAGAAATTTCGAAACCTGATCCTAAGCTAATCGAAACACTATTCAATACTCTAAATACCGATAGAAACGTAAACGTAAGGCTAGCAGCCGCACAAGCGTTGGCTAAATACAAGGATAATAAAGAGATAGCAAAGGGTATTGTAAAATCGCTCGAGATACAAACTGAACCTTTGGTTCAAATTATGCTGATTAACCTTGCTGTTGAAACAGGTAACAGTGATGTTGCACCTGAACTAAATAAGCTTCTCGATCGCACCGATTTAAGAGACGAAGTTAAAACTTACGCAAAAAAAGGTATTAAAACACTATCGATATAACCCCAAATCGCCGGCTTTGGGATTACTAAACAAGTAAAACAATAAAACAAATACAATTATGAAAACTAAAAAACATATATTAATTATCTCACTTGTACTTGCTGGATTCATTTCAACACCTGCAATTGCACAAGAAGAACGTGGTGAGCGTAATCATAATAGAACTTACTATGATAATGATGATGAAGAAAATACCCTTTCTCCAGTAAAGTATGTTGTTCCAACTAATGGCGTTCAGATTAAAAAGGTTGTAATAAAAGATCTTTTAGCTGAAATAAAGATTGTAGGAAGCCAAGGTAAAGACATTGTTATAGATGTTGAAGGGCTTGAAGGGATTCCTGAAAAGGCAAAAGGGTTAAAACCACTTTATGGCAGTGGTTGCATGGATAATACCGGTGCTGGTGTTGCTGCAAACGAGTCTGGTGGGGTTCTTACAATCTGTGGAGCCTCTAAGGGAAGTGAAGATGCACATTACGTAATTACTATTCCTAAAGGGATTTCGTTAAGAATAGATTACAACTCTCCCTTTGCCAATGAGGATCTTGAGATTAAGGATGTGGAAGGAGAAGTTGAAGTATCAACGCTTAATAGTGATATAAACTGCATAAATGTTACAGGTCCACTGGTTTTAAATAGTATAAGTGGCGATATTGATGTAAAAATATCAAACCTAAACCAAAACAGTCCAACCTCAATCTCGTTAATTAGTGGCGACCTTGATATTACAATGCCAACTAACACTACTGCCAATTTAGAAATGGGCTCTATTTCAGGTGGAATTTATACAGATTTTGATCTAAAATCTGATTCTAAGAAAGGAAATCTGCCTCGAGTTGGAGGTAACAATTTTGAAACGAAGCTAAATGGTGGTGGAGTAGAACTTAATTTGAATAATACAAGTGGTAATATTTACCTGCGTAAGAAATAATCAATAAAACTACTTTAAAATTTGTTCCACCATTGTGCTATTTTACAATGGAGTGCTAGAATATTAGAATAACTTAAACAAATCTAAAACTCATGAAAAAGTTCAATTTAATAGTAGTACTAATAATTACCACTTTAGCAGTAAATGCCCAGCGAATTGTAGAGAAACAAATCTCAACAAAGTCAACAACCGATCTTGACCTTAACCTTGAATTTGCTGACTCAATTCGAATTAAGCAGTCAAATGATAACTCAATTCATATTAAAGCAATTGTAAGCATCAACAATAATCAGAACAATGATAAATATGAACTGATAACCAATGAAAATGGAGATAAACTAAGCATTAAGGCCAAAATTCATGATATGAACTCAATTCGTATTCCATGTAATAATCGTAAAAGCAACTCATACAATTACGATGGCAAGTGTTTAACTTTGGATATTTACTATGAGATTGAAGTTCCTTCAATTGCGAATCTTAAGCTAAAAACAATAAGTGGCGATATCACTATTGAGAAGGGTATATATCCAATGTATTTAGAAAGTATCAGCGGATTTATTAATCTTTATGTTCCTTCAAAAGCAGATGCAGAGGTAAGCGTTAATACCGTTACAGGAGGTGTTTACACAAATCTGGATATCAACAAAAGCAACAGCGATTTAGACAGTCATCCTGGCGGAACCGATGGTACAATTAAGATAAACAATGGTGGAAATAGAATAAAACTTCATACAGTAAGTGGAGATATCTACCTAAGGAAGATATAAAACGAAACTCCTTAAGGGTTTTAAACCCTTAAGGAGTTTTTCTAAATATTCGTTATTCTTACAAACTCCCCTCCCATAATTTTATAAGTAAAAGAGCCTATTTTAATATCTTGTCCCTCAACCATCTTTGCAATAGAGGTTATATCTTCTTCAATTGTATGGATGGTTCCTTTAGTTTTCCAAGCCACTAAAAGGTAATCAGGAAGTATCCAACCCTCCGTTGCACCACAAAGAATTATGTGAACAGGCAACTTAAATTGCTCAAGTAGCCTAATATCCTTTATCGGAGAATTGTTATCAACAATCATCACAATTTCTTTATACTGACTTGCTAGCTTGGTGCCTTTAATCAATGCTTCAATATTATTCTCAGCACAATCACCTCCATCACCTCTAGCTGTCACTTTACTCATTAAATTCCCTAGGCTATCGATACCTTTTGATGGCGAGTAATAAATTCCTCCAGTTTCTCCAATAACCTTCATATCATCCTGTTTATAGTCCCCATCGTTAAAGAAAACAAATTGAAGGTTTTTCTCTTTCTTGAAATTCAGCTGGTACCAAATTGATAGCTGAACCGCATAGGGCTGCATACTACCTGTTAAATCACATAAAACAAGCTTTTCTGGCCATTTATTTCTATTAAAAACGTTGAGTATTACACTGTCATCCATCTTATAATCTTTACGCATTCTCTCCCACTCCAACTTGTATCCTTCCTCAAGACTAATCTTTTTCTTCTTGCACTCAAGTTCAAAACGTTCACGTTCTTCTTTCATCCTCTTTTCTAATTCGGCTATTCTAAGCTTTTCTTCCTTTATTCGTCGTTCAATTTCCTTTGTACCTAAGTAACTGAGATTAAGATCGACCTCTGAAATTCCTTTTGTATATTTATAATCAACAAACGAATAGTTTCTATTGTACTTGAAGCTTAAGGTATAGCTATCGCCTTTGGGTATAAAGAGAAAAAGTTTTCCATTCAGATCGGTAGTTCCTATAACTTTTTTATTTCGTTTAACACCTTTAAAAACTATTCGCTCATTCGCCAATGGTTTATTATAAATATCGATAATCTTAACAGTTACAGCCACAAAATAGGTAGGGTATTTGGAGGCAATCATCCTTGATCCGTGGACTTCAATTGAGTCTGGCAATAACTGAATAACTTTGTCTAACGCCACTTGTTCCTCTGGAGTCATCGCAAACAGCTTATCTTTCTCAACCATTTTTGAGCTATAGGTGAAGGATTTCTTAAGCATTCCCCCATTCCTTGTTTGCACCTCAACTTTATTAGTATAGTTCGAGATTTTAACCTCAAACACTGTATTACAGGGCAAAGTGAAGGTTACTTCACCTGAACTATTGCTAATTTGGTCAAAAACACTTCCATCGGTTTTACTTATTAGCGATACTTTTTGCCCTACATGGAAACCACCTTCAATGTTGTTTAATTTAATCGCAATTGTTGAGGTGCAATCTTGTGATTTAACAACAGCAATACAATTAAATAAAAGTAGCGCAATTAGGATTGAAATATTTCGGTTAGCTTTTCTATTCATAGAATTAATTTTTTAGATGTTTAATCCCAATTAGCATACCAATGAATAAAGAAAATAAAACAAAAAAGGTTTTTTAATGTTATACTTGAAAGATAAAATTGAAAAAAATTCTTCAAATATCATTTACATTTCTGGTGATTTTAATTTTCACATTGTCATCATATTGCCAAAACAAAACGACTAAAAGAGAAATGGGAAATTCAAAATACGAAACGATAACACTAGGAGCTGGTTGCTTCTGGTGCGTTGAAGCAATTTTCGAAAGGGTTAACGGGGTAATCAGCGTTGCATCGGGTTACTCAGGAGGTTCGGTTGATAACCCCACATATAAAGAGGTTTGTACAGGGGTAACTGGTCATGCTGAGGTTGTACAAGTAGTTTATGACCCAACTATAATTCCATTTGCCAAAATCCTTGAAATCTACTTCAAAACACACGATCCAACAACACAAGATCGTCAAGGGGCTGATGTTGGAACACAGTACCGTTCGGTAATTTTCTACGATAATGATGAACAAAGAAGAGTTGCTCACGAGGTTAAAGATTTGCTCGACAAATCAGGTATCTGGAAAGATCCGATTGTTACAGCTATAGAACCATTCAAAAACTTTTACAAAGCTGAGAATTACCATCAGGACTACTTTTCAAATAATGGGAAACAACCCTATTGTCAAATGGTTATCCACCCTAAGGTTGAGAAATTCGAGAAGTTGTTTAAGGAGTATCTTAAAAAATGAGACAAAGTGTCAATTAACCAATAATTCAATTTATTATTAAATAATTAGTGTTTCATTGGCATCATAAGTTATCAGGATATTTTTTTCATTTTGCAATCACAATCGGAAAATCCATCCCTCGCGACCAAGTATTGGGAAATTGCATGTTGCCCCTATACTTCTGAGTTAGTTCTGGAATACGATCGTTTAGAAAAGATTCTAATTCCTTAATTGTGATTTTACCATCCTTATTGCCACCATCAGCAGCACCCTTTAGCCCTTCAAGAAGTGCATAAGTAAATACCCCATGTTTTAATTCCGAAAACTCGCTGGCAAATTGCTCTGAACCCGTTGATGAGATTAGGAAAACTCCTGTTGATTGCGCCAGCTGGATGATAGCTTTCTCCTCTGATGCTCCACGCATTGCAAAGGTCTCTGTTGCTCCTCCACTCTGGCAGGCATCTAGAAGTATTACTTGTTTCTGAGCTTTAATCTTCTTACAAAACTCACGCAGTTCAGCAGCAGATATTCCCTTTTGGGAGAGTAGTTCATCGTTACCAAACATCTGGAACACATCTGTTAGTACCATAAAATAATCCTTTGCTACATCGGGTGAACCCTCGTTCATCACGCCATGTCCTGCATAGTACATCAAGAATACATCTGATTCGTTTGCATGACCAGCAATCCGATTCAACTCTTCAATAATACTCGTTTTAGTAGCTTGCTGATTGGTTAGTAGCTTTGCATCAATGCTCTTAAATATCCCTACTCCATTAGCCTTAATGTAGTCAACAATGGATGAGGCGTCGGCAAAGGCATAATTCAGATTGTACTTTGAGTTTTTGTACTGGTCGATTCCCACTCCCAGAATATACAAATTAGTGGTAGTTACAACCCCCTTGTACTTAACAATAACCCTATCTGGACTCGACTGGTAACCGCTTTTGCTTACAGCCACTACTTCAATTATATTTTCACCTGAAAGTAAAGGAATCTCTAGGTTCAAACTTCCAACCATTTTAAACCCTCGATTATTGTCATTGAGCAGCTTTCCGTTTACGTAGAAGCGTACCTCTTTTATACCATCGCCGTTATCCTTTACATTGTATCGAATATTAACTGAGTTCGTTTTCTGGTCACTAATACTATCTGGTGATATAATTTTTAACTCAGGTGTAAGTTTTATCACATTGCTTAAACTTGCAATAGAAGTTTCAGGAGAATAGGTAGACGTTAAAATATGGTTAAACAACTTTGGAGTATAGAACTGGTTTATCTGCGAAACCAAGGGAATATCTGATTGATCATTGGTATTATACTGTAAATTCGAGATGGCTTCATTGTCCCCGGTAAATTGTCCATCGGTGGATATAAATGCAATACTATTTCCTTTATTGTAAAAATAGCCAAGTAGTTTTTTGTTTTTCCCATCGAATACATAGCTAAAATTCTCATAACCAACCGGCAAAATGTAAATACCATTCGAAATTTCGCTAATTCGACGACTTATAAAAAAGTTTTTAAAGTTAATGTCACTGTAATGCAACTTATAACTGGGTATTGTCATCGAGCTGTCTTCTTTTAAAAATAGCAATGTTAAAAAAGCAGAATTCTTGCTTCGTGCTGTTGATTCGGAAAGACTCTCAAAACAAAGAAAAGAATCAGTACCTACCATGTAAGTAGAGTTTCTATCTCGTACCTCAAATGATATTAATTCCGTAATATTCTCAATCTTTTTTGATTTGAGATTTATCTTAAACAAGTTCTTTTTAAGAATAACACTTTCTGATGGAAAGTATAATTCAGAAATAAATAATTCATTTTTTGCAGAAAATGATATTCCAGCTAAACCGCCTTCTATCTGCTTTGAATATTTAATATTTCCGAAAACATCAACTACAAATAAGGTTGATCCAAAACCTATTGCTTTGCTGGTTTCAAATGCAATCAATGATTCATCTTTGCTAATTGTAAGTTTATCTATACATCTACCGACTCCTCCTGTAAATGAAAATGTTCCTATTTGTTCAAGTGTATTGCAGTTTAGTATAAAAATTTTCTTCTCTTTGGTGACACCTACTAAATAATTGTCAGATTTGGCAAACTCTCCTTGCAACCACCCCTTGCTAATTTTTCCGCTAACAATAGGGTTAACCTTTTTTACAAGTTTTTTATCCGATAAATTGTATATTTCAGCAGAAGTTTCTTCTTTATTATTCCCGACAATTAGCACTTTATCGTTAGTCGATAGGAATGATACAAGGTAAACGAACTCGAATTCAACAGGAATCAACTTTACGATCTTGAAATTTTGTATGTCGACAATTTTTATAGCGGATGGGGTGGCAATTGCCATAAACTTCTTATCCGGGCTAATGCACAAATCGTATTGACGATCATCTTTGTTTAAACTATTGATCTTATCGATATAATCAATATAGTTCTGTGCATATCCATTAACAGTAAGTGCTACAAAAAGGAGAATAGGAAATAGTTTTTTCATAGCTAAATAAGTGAATAACAGTACCAAAGTAATAGTTTTTGGTTAACGATATTCACTTATTAACGAATTAATTTTCAGTATATCAGTATAGATAGGAAATATCTTACTTGTTCTCCTCTCCTAATCCATCGTTTCCAGTATCAAGAACGTACTTCCATTCTCCTTTTTCATTCCTTTTCCAAATGGTTGCATAGGTGCCTTTATAAATTTGATCGGGCTTTGCCTTAAGTTTTAGTTCCCAAACGCCATATGTGTAACCAAGTTCACCTGATTCAGCAGCATGGGCGTACTTTGGCTCCCATGTAAGGGTGTAAGTAGTATCTGGCCTTTTCGCTTGACGTTCTTCTAGAAGTTTGATTCCTACCATAGGGTAGCTATTTGGTGCAAGAAAAGTAACGTCTTCAGCTGCGAATTTTAGAAAGGCTGCATTCTTACCATGCTCAATAGAATAGTTGCTAAAATCGCGATCGGCTTGCATCAGCTCATCGCAATACTTTTGGGTATCAACTTTTTTTTGGGTACATCCAAAAAGTAGAGCTGAAAGAATGAAAAGTAGAATTGTTCTCATTTATTTAGGTTTTTTACTATGTTGTTAACAATCGTAACAAGTGACAAGCGACAAGTAATTTATGCTTTATCCAAAACAATAACCTAGAAATACCTCCTGAATTCTTTCTAATGATCTCCAAACCTATTTTTCCCCTACCCAACTTATGGTAATTCTATCTCATTTTTTGCCTTTGAAGCAATTACCATTCCTTCAATTGGTACTTTAAGCACCTTACTATTTGTTGCGTTCGATTTAATTGTAACTGTCCTGCTGATCATTTGCGGACGTGGTTCAATCCGAAACTCAACTTTAATAATCCCGGATTTATTGGGTAGTATTGGTGCTTTAGTCCATTCCTTGATATTGGTTCCACAACAACCTGTAACCTCATTAAGAATTAGAGGCAGTGTTCCATCATTCATAACAACAATCTGAACTTTACCATTCTCATCTGTAAGATCGTTTAGCTTAATTTCGCCCAACTTCACAGTATCAGGTTTTGTAGTAATTATGGCACCCTTGTTCTGAGCCAAAAGAGCGCTATTAATAATAATTAACGATGATAAAATGAATAAATACCTTCTCATACAACATATTTTTAAAAATTATAACGAAAATTGTACCGTTAAATTTCAACCTTAAAATTAGTGAAAAGTAATAGAAGTTTCAAAGCTGCAATCTTTGATATGGATGGGGTAATTGTCGATAACCATCATTTCCATGTTAAATCATGGGAAGTATTTTGCAAGAAATATAATATCCCATTTGAAGAAAATGAATTCAGGTCAAAATACTTTGGTAAGACAAATCAAGATATTTTTAAAGAGATGGCTGGAAATAAACTTACTCGCGAACAAATTGATAACCTTGGCGAGGAGAAGGAACAGATATACCGGGATATTTACAAGGATTTTATTGCTCCAGTTGATGGTTTAATTCCCTTTCTTAATATGTTAAGGAGTTCGGGGATAAAAACAGCCGTTGCAACCTCCGCACCAACGAGTAACCTTGACTTTGTTCTAGATAATCTTAAAGTAAGGCATCTTTTTGATGCTATTGTTGATGCTTCGATGGTAAGCAAGGGGAAACCCGATCCTGAAATTTACTTAAAGGCTGCTGAAAAACTTGATATAAAACCACAGCAATGTGTTGTTTTTGAGGATTCAATATCGGGTATCAAATCAGGTCAAAGTGCAGGTATGGTAGTCGTTGCATTAGCAACCACTCATCAACCAAATGAACTGCCCAAAACCCCTTTAGTAGTAAAAAACTTCAACGAGCTAACTATAGATTCAATTATATTCATACAATAGATCTAATTATTGCAAAAAAACTACAAAGCGTTCCATTAACGCTTTATAGTTTTTCAATACCTAAACAAACTTCTATTTGGAAGGAAAACATTCCGATTCAATAAACCTTACATTACTTTCAATACGAGATAAAGTGGTTAAAAGGATAATCAAATAGTTTGTAGAAAACTCACGATCTGCCCAATCAAGAACTTGACCATCTGGTCTAAAGGCTTTATTATTGCTTGTATCAAATAAACTTTTTGTAAGTTCCATCAGTTCATTGGAAGCCTCTTTCGATGATAAGACTGACTTACTAAAATCATCAACCTTATCTTTTAAAAAATCAACTTTTCGCTTTGAATCTCCCTCAAATAGTAATGAGATTTGAGTTGAATAATTATCTACATTAATGTAACTATTCGGGGTTAATCCATTATCATCTCTTAAGCACTGATTTCCTGAAATAATTAGTAGTTCACACTTTAATTCGTTAATGTAAGCACAAAGTGCATCTGCCTTTTTGGCTATCTCTTTATCATTATTCTTTTTTTGTGAAATAGATTGACTGAACTCCCTAGTTTTTTCATTTTCAGCAAAACTCAAAGTATAGTTGTTTAAAACACTTAAACTAGGATTCAATGACAATAAAACACTGAAGACAGCAAAAAAGGTCATTCCAAAAATAACACCCATCAGATTAACCACAGACTTCTCGTTTCGAGTATAAATTAGATAAGCAGGCAAAAAAAGAACAAATGGTAACAAGGTTCCAATTAATAGAAATAATCCTGCTCCGGGCCAATGAAGTATTTTAAATAAAGCACCCAACAAAACAATACTAAACACTACGAATGTGATAATGTAAAGCGACTTGTACTTCCTCTCACCTGAACTTTTGTAACTACTCACTAAGGATATAGGTAAAAATCCAAAACAGAATAATAAAATTGATACCATTAAAAAAATACTTGCTCCAGGTAAGTGAAGTGCCTTTAGTAGTGCTCCTATTAGCATTAAGTTTGCACAAACTATTCCTGATATATAAATTAACTTTTTCATAATGATCCTTTTTAAAGTTTAGATACATTTACTTGTAGATACTCCATTGCTTGAGATTCTACCATTCTAACTTTCTTCTCAATATCAGTTAAAATTGATAATGAGTTTATAATCATTTTGTTTCTAAAGGTGTAATGCTCCCAACTCAAGTTTTCTGTTTCATCTCGTTTATCAGAAGTATCAAGTATTTTGACTACATTCTTATAAAGAAGGCTATCAGGTGAAATTGGTTCAAGAACAACTTTCTTATACTTCTCAATACCCAGCTTTAGCTTGCTAGCATAAACATTTCCGTTTTCGCTAAGCATAAGCTTATTAACAATTCCAGATTCGGTTCGGTTAGATATTGCATCAGTATTAAGGATAAGGATTTCGGCCGTTTTATCATCAACCTTCTCCGAATTTTTTATAATGTCTAGCTTTATTAAGTTTATATACTTGCAAAGTTTATCGGATTCCTCACAGATAGTTTTTATTTGTTGCAGGTGTTTATTGTCTGTATTTTTCTGAAGATCTTTATAAAATCGTTCATTCTTCTGTCCAAGGTAATTTGCTATCTCTTTCGAATTCTGCTCCTCTGTTACAAAACCCCTCAGAACATCCCTTGGAACATTAAGTGCTATTAGAACATTAAGTAAGATAAAGATTGTTGAGCATAGAACTACATAAACGTAACGTCCATTAAGACTCCCTGTTTGCTTGAATTCTCGCCAAGTATACATGGGAAGGAAAACACTTATTATTAAAATAGCACCTAGTATCATTAGAATAGCAGCGCCAGGGAAATGAAATAGTTTGAAAAGAGTTGATAATTCAAAGATCATTAGTCCCAAAACCCCGAATAAATAAATCAACCTTTCATTCCTTTGGGTTGAACCCTTTAGCTTAACGAATAAAAGAATAGGTAAAAAAATCCAAATTATTATTGACCATCCAATGAATATTAACTCTCCAGCAACAGGCCAATGTAAAACCTTAAATAGTATTCCAAACATTGTAAGTATTCCGCCAATAAGTATTGAAATATGCAAAGCTATAGGACCTTTCTCCTTTAACTCCTTGTAATTAGTATAAATAGCCGATGGGAAAAAAACTAAACATAAAACAATGAAACCAAGCAACATAAGAACCGCTGCTCCTTGTAAATGAAGGATTTTCATTACTGTTGCAATAGCAATTGTAGCCATTGAAACATTCCCTGTAATTTTCATGGTCGTTTTCATACGTCGATAGTTTTTATCAATTAAATAATAGGTGTTCTCCTGAATCTCTTGCAGTACCTTAATCCCCGTTTGTTGTTTCACAACGTCGTAAGCCTCTTCGAAACTTTTACCTTGGTTCATCTCTGATTCAACCTCACAGCAAATGTGGTCGATTAAATCATCAGCAAGATGTAAAAGAGTAATCTTAGCCCTTTCAACATCTGCAACAATTATATCTACCTGCCATTTATTAAGCGATTGCATAATCGAGACCAAAATTTGGTTTGAGAAGTAGTATCAACGTTTTTGCAAACTCTTCTAGCTCCGCAATTCTCTCTTTTGCAGTATTGGTACCTTTTTCTGTAAGTGAATAGTAAATCCTATTTCGATTATTAATCACTTCCGATTCCGTTTTTACAATCCCATCTTGTTCCAACTTATGCAGAATAGGATATAGTGCCCCAAATGTCAGCTCAATTTTACCTTCTGAGATCTCCTTAACTAATTGAGTTATTTCATAACCGTAGAGCCTTCCTCTTTCTGATAAAAGTTTCAAGATAATTGGATTAAGCGTTCCCTTAATTAAGCTGCTCTGTATCATAATTTTATTATTAAATTGTAAATAATTCTTCAAAATATTAACAATACAAATATATATAATTTACTTATATATACAACTTAATAATATAATAAAAATATTATTTATTTCACTTAACTGATTATTAATTATTTAACGAAATAAAATAAAAAAGGATAGTGTCTTAAAAGACACTATCCTTTAAAAAATATGAAATAATTAGGAGCCTTAACTAAGCTTCTCTAATTCTTTTTTTACAAACCTCATCAATTCAGAAACGTATTCTACTGAAAAAGAGAAATCAATTCCTGCTTCTTTATAAAGCTGAGGAATAGGCTTCGAATAACCTAATTTCATCATGTTAATATATTTTTGTAGCGTTTCATTAGGGTTCTGAAGGTATTGCCTCCAAATTGCAAATGCACCAAGCTGAGCAAAAGCATACTCGATATAGTAAAAAGGCATCTCAAATATGTGTAGCTGCCGTTGCCAAGCAAAAACAAACGCTTCCTCTGCTCCTTCCCAATTTATGACCGAACTTGAAAAATTTTTATAAATATTAGTCCATGCAAGGTTACGCTCATGATGAGTATGTTCAGGGTTTTTGTATAGCCAGTGCTGGAATTTATCTACAGTAGCAATCCAAGGTAGAACTAACAACGCGCCTTCGAGCTGAGTTCGTTTTGCTCGTTTTAACTCCTCTTTATCATTTAATACTTTTCCCCAGTGCTCCATAGAAATCAGTTCCATCGACATTGAAGCCAGTTCAGCAACTTCCGAGGGTACATCCATATAATCTATTATTGGGAAATGATTATAGTAATATGCATGAAATGCATGACCCCCTTCGTGCATTAATGTTTCGAAATCGCCCATGCTGCCCGTTGCATTCATAAATATGAAAGATCGATTACTATTATGCAATGGGTAGTTGAAACCTCCGGGTGCTTTTCCTAGCCTTGAGTCTAGATCAAGTAGTTTTTCTTTATCTAGATTTGAGAAAATCTTTGCAAACTCCTTATTTATTGAGCTAAAACAATCAATTGCGCTTTGAATAAGCACTTTAGAATCAGGAAATGGTCGAAGAGGTTTTTTTCCATCAACATCTACCTGCAAATCCCATGGTTTGAGTTTTTCTAAACCAAGTTTCGCTTTCCTTTTCATCATAATATCATCAATCAAGGGATTTACTTCCGATGCTATTACGCTATGAAATGATTGAATATCTTCAACTGTATAATCAAAACGACCAAGGTTATAATGTTGATAATCTCTGTAATTATTATAACCAGCATTTATCGCAATTTTATATCGTTTACGAAGCATGCTTGTAAGTAAGTCGTTTAATATTTCTGCCTTTTCAACCCGTTTTTCAGTAATCTTAGCATACACAAACTCCCTAAAAGCTCTGTCATTCTCCTTTAAACGTTCGGCAGCTTGTTGGAGCGTTAGCTGCTTTTCTTCAAGATCAATAGAAATCTCGGAGATAATTGAACCAAACTCCTGCTCCTCTTTCTGTAACTCAGCAAAAATGGGTAGACTCTCTTCCCTAAATATCTCAATATCCTTTTTTAAGCTTCTAGCAGGTATTTGATAAAGGTTCTCAAACAATTTCATAGTACTTGAGTTTGCCAACTTAAGATCAAGCTTATTTAACCATACTTCAACTTTAGGCTGAATCTCATCTACAAAAAAATCGAATAAACTTTTAGACTGCTCATTACGGGTATCGATATTTATTTTAATGTACAACCATGCCTGATCCTCATCAATAGCCATTTCAAGAGCTGATCTATTCGAAAGAAATGATTCTAACTCCTTTTTATTAGTTAACGGCATTTCATCTAGCTTAATGAAGTATGGTTCTATAGTGCTCCATGTGGTAATACAAAAATCAGGATTAATGAATTTAGTCTCCATTTTCTGCTTATTATTTGATTATAAAGATACTCCTTTATACAAAAAAAGTCGAACCGGCGGTTCGACTTGAAGTATATCAAAGTAAAACTACTTCTGTTCTTCTGTATCAGTTTTCTCTTCTGATTGTTTTTCTTCTACATCAAGGATATCGAGAACATTAAGGCTCTGAAGCTGGTTATACCAGTTAATAACCTTTTTAATATCGCTTGCATAAACCCTTTCGCGATCGTAATCAGGTAATACTTTCTCAAAGTACTTCTTTAGCTCTTTATCATCCGATTTATGGCTAATTGCTTGAGCACCATTTTCAGCTTCTCTAATTTTCTTGAGAACTTCTTTAAGAGGAACCTCAGCATCATTGGTAAAAATTGCGATATCGCTTAACGCGCTAACCTTAGCTGATGCTGATACGTTATTTCTTTTACCATCAACAAGTGATTCAACAATAATCCCGTGACGACCCTGTGAGATAAACTTAAAAAGGCCCGAATGCCCTGAAATTGCCATTATGTCTTTTAATTCCATATCTAAAAATTTCCGTTAGTAGTTGCAAAGTTAATAAAATAGTTATTCGTTGATTGTAGTTCGTTACTCAAATAATGCTAAAGAATCTTCTTCATTCTACATTATTCATTCAATATTATCAATTAATTAAACCCTCGCTCCTTTTTGATCTTTTCGTATGCCTCGTTAATCTTTTGGAATTTTTGCTCAGCATTTTTACGTAGATCCTCTCCTAAATACCCAACTTTATCGGGGTGATGCTTTACTGCTAAACTGCGATATGCTTTCTTAATCTCCTCATTAGTAGCAGTGGGTTCAACCTCAAGGATAGTGTAGTAACCATTAATGTTTACTACAAACATAGCCTTAATTGATTCGTAATCCTGAGTTGAGATTTCTAGGAATTCCGAAATTTGTTTAATGATATTCTGTTCCTCAATACTAACAACACCATCAGCATATGCTACTCCAAATAGAAGGTGAATCAGCTGCAACCGTGATGGGTAATCAACATGGTCTTTGATTTGCGAGCAGACATCGCGTAAAGGTACTTGCTGCTTAAGGATATCTCGCAGCAAAATCATTGCCTCTCTTGCAGCATCCTGTCCAAAATTATCGTAGAAGTATTTTTTAACAAAATCAAGCTCCGATTTAAGAACCTTCCCATCAGCTTTCATAACTGCTGAAACAAGAACAAGAAGGCTAACAATGAAACCGTTTCGACTAGTTTCACCTGTATACATCTTTGTATGAATCTCGGTGCTGTCAAAAATTGAACCTAGGGCAAAACCTAAAATACCCCCAATTGGACCAAATAAAGCCCAACCTAATCCACCGGTTATCCATTTCCCATACTTTCCCATTGCTCTATTATACTTTTTCTAGTTCCTCAATAATCTTTACAATCTGTGGCAAAATTAGCTTAACCCCATCGTTTTCTATGATAGAATCACATTTTTTTATTAACTCATCCTGTGGATACTGGTTATTTATTCTTCGAAGAACTGATTCATAGCTTACCTTGTCCCTATCGATCACCCTTTGAATCCTAAGCTCTATAGGTGCTATAACTCCTATTATTTTATTTAAACCTTTATTCGCACCACTCTCAAATAGAATCGCAGCCTCCTTTACAACAATTGATTTTGATTGAAATTGCTTAACCCATTGGTTAAAATACTCAACAACAGCAGGGTGAACAATAAAATTTAACTTTTCGAGAAGTAAAGGATTTGTAAAAACAAGCTCGGAAACTCTTTTCCGGTTTAACTCATTATTGATGTAGATTTCTTCTCCAAATAAATCCTTAATCGAATTTATTATTCGAGTATCATTATCAATAAGCCGTTTTGCCTCATAATCAGCATTAAAAACGGGGTATCCCATAGCGGAGATAATGGTACAAACAAGGGTTTTACCACTACCAATTCCTCCGGTAACACCAAGTTTAAGCATTAACGTTTTTCAATGATATACTCAACATATTTTGGGGTAAAATCAACCAAACCAACAAATTCAGGAACATTAGTCAGTTTCACCTTGAGTTTTTTGTTTATAGAATTTTCAATGAAGTTATAGTCAACAACTGCTTTAAACATATTTGGCTTTAAGCCAAAATACTTACTCAACACAACATTACACTTAACATCAATTGTTTTAGGAATAAACATAATTTTGATGTTGTCGGGTTGGTTTTCAACTTCAATAGGAACTTTAATGATTAGTTCGGTATATTTCTCAACAGGAAGTGTAAACTGAACAATTCGACTCGAGAATATTACTTGATGAATTGGAACAAGTGATACTTTCTTAGTTACTTTCTGATTGAGATCTTTAAACTTAACAGGCTTGGTTTTAATAACCGAAATAGTATCTAGTATTGATTTTGGTCCGCTTATTTTAATTATATCGGGTTCTATAGTAAAGTTTCCACTTTGCATATATTGTCGTTCAAAGGTAGCGTCAAAAACTGGTTTCACTTGTACCTTTTTTTCAACCATATCGGCTAGCTCAACGAAAAGGGTATCTGGCTCAATCCCTTCAAGTAATATCTCGCTACCCAACTCTTTAGCAACACCATTACGAATTCTATACGTTAAAATGAAATGCTTTACTTTTGATCCTTCAAAAGATTGGCTTAAATGTTTACTTAGATCAAGATCAATCGGAGAAAGAGCTGCACTCAGCTTACATTTTAGCAGTGTATATCCAAAAGCCTTAACTTTCAATTGAATTTTTCGGGGAGGCTCACCTACAAGAACTTTTCCGTTCGGAAAGTTCTCATATCGAACAGGGTACGAAAGCATGGTTGAATACTCATGACTCAACTTGCTTAAATACCAAATTACTGTTGATACAATAAGAAAAAACAAAAAGATAACAAGGCGCTGATTTAACTTTGCCCTGCTTTTCCCAAACATGTGGCCAAATTGGCGAAGTAATGATGAATCCAATTTTATAGCTTTAAAAAAACAGAGTTCAAAGCATTAATAAATTAAGCTTTGAACTCTGTAAAGATATAAATTTTCTACTATTTCTGTTGCAAATCGGAAGGATCACGAACAACTGAGCTTTTAATCACTTTTACCTTAGCATTCTCATCTATTTCAACAACTACGTACTCTTCTTTAACTTCAGTAATTTTACCAAAAATTCCACCAGCGATTATCACTTTATCACCTTTTGAAAGTGATTCTTGGAACTTGCGTAGTTCTTTCTGACGTTTCATCTGAGGACGAATCATAAAGAAATAGAACACAACAATGATTAGAACTAATGGCAAGAATGTCATTAATGGATTAGCTTGCTGCTGTTGTAATGTTACAAAAAGTAAATTGTTCATTTTTTTATTGTTTTATGGTTTATGTTTTTGTTTTTGTTCCTTTTGTTAAGTATTGAATGTCTTTGACCAAACTTATAAGTCACCATTTGGGACTACATTTGCTTTAATCGTAACCGATTTTTCTCGGTCTGGCGCATTGGTTCTAAGAGTTACAGATTTATACTGTGAACCCTGCCAACCCTTGCTATCAAAAATTACCTCAACACTTCCCTCCTCATTAGGTTCAAATTCTTTTTTATCGATCTTTGGTAATGTACAACCACAATCGGGAATAAGATCCTTCACAATTAGCTTATCATCACCAATGTTTTTAAAATGAAAAGTATGAGAAATAACCTCTCCCTCTTTTATTGATCCAAAATCGAAAAAATCCTCAATAAGCTTAAGCTCAGGATACTTTTTAACACTTGAATTGCTTTCTTTTTTCTCAGATGTTTTCTCAGTAGAATTGTTACTGCATCCTAACAAAAGAGTGAAAGCAACCATTATTGAGAATTTAACAGCAATTCGATTCAAAGGTATCATACTTTCAACAAAGTTAGGTATTTATTCTATTTCGTCATCGGTTAACACCAAACGATCATCTTCCTCGCCTATTAGTCCACGACCTTGCTTGCTAAATGCCTTTTGTTTCCTCAAGGTTTGGATAACCTTATCAAGTACTCCATTGATGAAAGTGCTACTTTGATCGGTGCTATAGTACTTAGCAATCTCAATATACTCATTAAAACTAACCTTTACAGGGATCGATGGAAATTCTTTAATCTCCGTAAGCGCAAGTTCCATAATAAGAATATCCATGCTTGCAATACGCTCTACATCCCAGTTCTTAGTGTACTCCTCAATAAGTTTTACATTCTCCTCATGGTTTTGTATCACCTTACGAAGCAACCTTTTAATATAATCTTCATCATCGTTGCTTCTATACATTGGGAAAAGTGGAGTTGAAACAGGTTGAGTTTCGTTAAACTTCTTCAAAGTTTTAACCACCATGCTGAGCATAAACTCTAGATCATCATTCCAGTAAATACTCTGTTCTTCGAGAAGATGGTAAAAGTCATCAAAATCTTCAAGTTCTCTAGAAAGTACGTTAATTACAAGCTGCTTGTCATCATTAAATGATGAATTTGGAGCATTCATATAAGCTTGAAAGTAATCAGCAGCTAACGCTTTTGAATATAAATTACGTATGAGATCAGGATAGAGCCCCCAGCTAATTTTGTTTTTCTCGGTATATTCTTTTAATGCTTCGTTCTCTCTAATTAGCTTAATAGTAGAGTTATCAATAAAACGTGTGTTGGGATTTAAATCTTCGTGCGATGCTAAATGCTTTTGCTTTGCTAGCTGAATCTTACCCTCTGCATAATCTGCAAGCTCAATAGGTAAAAGAAGAAGGTAGTGGTATAAGTCGTAAGCTTTATTAATACTATGTAAAAGCTCTTTTTCAACGTTGCTGAGTGATTCATTTTCGCTTTTATAGTATGCAAAAAGTATCTGTAAAATCTTTACTC
>Ga0209099_1001219_pt1 | contig 26704 bp, 24 predicted proteins | sample AD_JPNHW2_MetaG_FD_184430 | JGI IMG/M metagenome (GOLD analysis project Ga0209099, IMG submission 184430) | Active sludge microbial communities of municipal wastewater-treating anaerobic digesters from Japan - AD_JPNHW2_MetaG (SPAdes) (version 2) | ecosystem: Engineered > Bioreactor > Anaerobic... | reverse complement strand
ATCGAAATCCCGATAGATTTCCAAGTACATTTGCATTTCAATTAGATGAATCCGAATGGGACTCTTTAAAGTTCCAAATTGGCACCATAGAAGATCAAAAAGGGAGAGGACAACATAGAAAATACTTACCATGGGTATTTACTGAACAAGGCGTTGCTATGCTTTCTGCTGTTTTGAATACTAACAAGGCAGTTCAGATCAGTGTCCAAATTATGCAAGCATTTATTGCAATGCGCAAATTTTTAATTAATAATGCCATCATTTTTCAACGAATCAATGTATTAGAAGTTAAACAAAATAAAACGGATGAAAAACTGGAAGAAGTATTAAAAATTTTAGAATCTAATCAACCAAAACCAGATAAAGGGATTTTTTTTGATGGTCAAATATTTGATGCATATTTATTTGTTTCCGATATTATTAAAAAAGCTCAAACTAAAATCATATTGATAGACAACTATGTTGATGAATCGGTTTTAGGCATATTATCGAAAAGAGGGAAGAATGTGTCTACAATCATATATTCTAAAGCTGTTTCGAAACAACTTAGAATCGATCTTAAAAAACACAACAGCCAATATCCCGAAATAAAAATAGTTGAATTTAATGGTGCTCACGATCGTTTTTTAATCATTGATGATCATGAATTATACCATTTTGGAGCATCATTAAAAGATTTAGGCAAAAAATGGTTTGCTTTTTCCCGAATGGACTCCTTTACCATCTCACTTCTTGACAAATTAGACAATCTATAATTATCATTTTTGTTCTTTTATTTCAAATATAACGCTCCTCCGGAGCGGGTGCGTTGGATCGGGAATTGATCCGTTAAAATCCGCGTTTGAAAATCCGCGTCATCCGCGTTCCCTTTCTTGATTATTCAGATGAAATTGAGCAGCCCAAAGGGGTGATATGTCTATAGACATGCAATCCCTCCGGAATTGGGTGGGGTGCATATTTATTCATTCTTCATTTTTCATTTTTCTTGGCATCGGCGCTTCGATACGAAACCTTTGTTATCCCCAATTTGTTCTTTTAGTCAGTATTTCCGGTTTCTACTCAGCGACCTTAGGGTATAGATGAAAATACTAAATGCTTTCCAATATTGCTGTTCCTTAAGGTCGCTGAGTAGAAACCGCTTTATAGACAAAACTTAAAAAAAAGGAAAAAGTAGGTTTAGTATCGAAGCGCCGACGCCATGAAAAAGTCCGCGTTAGGACGGAAGCGAGAAAGCCCGCAAAGGTTAAAGCCGTAGTGATGCAGGGAGTAAAAGAGCGAACTTGTGAGCTCCTTTTACGACCATGCAGTCACTCGGCTTTAACCTGCGGACTTGAAGCGAGAGGCCGACCCTTTGGCAAGCGAAGGGATTCGTATTCGGTTTGCTGGGAATTGGGTTGAGCACAGCCAAAGGGGAACGCCCAAATAATGAATAATTAATAATGAATAATGAATAATGGTTTGGGGGAAAGGGGAAGGGGGAAAGGAAGTAAAAAATAAGAAGTATAAAGTAAAAAGTAAAAAGTAAAAACTAAAAAGTAAAAACTAAAACCCAAGACCCAAAACCCAAAACCCAATAACTAATAGCTGAAACCTGATAACTGATAGCTTTTATGATTTAAAAAATTATCGTAAATTTGCAGGTTAAATATTTGAAACTTAAAAATTGTAATATGAAAAAAAGTGTTTTAACTGTTGTGCTGGTTGTTCTGACGGCATTTGCTTACCAACTGACGGCTTGTACTAACTTTATCGTTACTAAAGGAGCTAGTAAAGATGGCTCCACTTTCTTAACTTATTCTGCTGATTCTCACACTCTTTACGGGGAGTTGTACTATTGGCCTGCCCGTGATTATCCTGCCGGTACTATCATGGATGTTGTGGAATGGGATTCCGGAAAATTCTTGGGTCAAATCCCTCAAGTGGCTCATACCTATCAAGTGGTTGGGAACATGAATGAACATCAATTGGCTATAGGTGAAACTACCTATGGTGGATTGCCACAACTAGAAGAACCTAATGGAATCATGGATTATGGTTCTTTGATCTACCTTACACTTCAAAGAGCAAAAAATGCCAGAGAAGCGATCAAAGTTCTTAGTGAATTAATGGATGCATACGGATATGCCAGCAGTGGTGAATCTTTTTCTATCGTTGACCCTAATGAAGCCTGGATTTTTGAATTAATCAGCAAAGGGAAAGAGTTAAAAGATGCTAAAGGTAAAACTTTAAAAGGTTGGACTAAAGGTGCTGTTTGGGTTGCCCGTCGTATTCCTGATGGATATGTTTCCGGTCACGCTAACCATGCGAGAATCATGACTTTCCCGTTATCAAACGGAAAAACATCTATTACCAATAGAGAATTAGCTAAAATCTTCAATCCTGAAGTGGAAACTGTATATGCACATGACGTGATCTCTTTCGCTAAAATTGCCGGTTTATACCCTGCTACTGCTCCTGATGCTGAATTTAACTTCTCCGGAACTTATGCTCCACTTGATTTTGGTGGTGCACGCGGTTGTGAAGCACGCGTTTGGGCTTTCTTTAACCATTGTGATTCTAAATTGATGGCTCCATATGAAAAATATGCCCGTGGCGAAGATCTTCAAAGCAAACAACGTATGCCTTTATGGATCAAACCAGCTCAAAAAGTGGGTGTTAGAGATATGATGCTTTATATGCGTGATCATTATGAAGGAACCTCTATGGATATGACTAAAGATCTAGGGGCAGGCCCATTCGCTTCTCCATACAGATGGAGACCAATGACCTGGAGCGTGGATGGAGCAAACTATGTTCATGAAAGAGCAACTGCTACTCAACAAACCGGATTCTCATTCGTGGCACAATGTCGTAGCTGGTTACCAGACAAAATCGGTGGTATCTATTGGTTTAGCGTTGATGATGCTGCCAGTACTTGCTATGTTCCTATGTTTGTTGGAATCACTTCTGTTCCTTTGGCTTTCAGAGAAGGCAATGGTTCTATGGTGGAATATTCAGCTACATCTGCTTACTGGACATTTACCAAAGTAAGCAATTTCGCTTATTCACGTTACAATTATATGATCAAACATATCAATGAAAGACAAGATTATTGGGAAATTGGCGCAATCAATGAGATCGCTCAAAAAGAGAAAGAGTGGGTGGCTTTATATCAAAAAGACACTAATGCAGCGATTGCACAAATCAATGATTATTCTACTCATAAAACCGAACAAGTGGTTGCAGACTGGAACAAATTATTTGAATATCTTTTAGTTAAATACAACGACGGTAACGTTAAAAAAGAGGAAAACGGAAAATTCAAAACCAATGGGGAAAGAAAACCTCAGGCTGTTTTCCCAGATCAACCAAAATATCCTGATTATTGGTATCGCATGATCGTAAAAGATTGTGGTACTAATATTTCAGCACCTAAAGAAGAAAAACACTAATCTATGTTTCTGAATTTAAAAGGAGATTTACAGTCACTCGAAACACCCATTGTGATGGGTGTTTTGAACTGTACTGATGATTCATTTTATGCCGGAAGTCGCTACAACGATGATGCTGAAGTGGTTGTTCGCGCTACTCAAATTTTAACGGAAGGTGCGCTTATCATTGACTTAGGGGCTGTTTCAACCCGTCCCGGAGCGACCTATCTCGATGCCGGAATGGAATACATGAAAATAAAAAAGTTCCTGAAATTGATCATGAAATATATCCCTCATGCCAAAGTTTCTGTGGATACTTTTCGCGCTAATGTTGCAGAAATGGCTATTGGAGAAGGAGCTGCCTTCATCAATGATGTTTCGGGTGGTGAAGATGAAAAAATATTTGAGGTGGCAGCAAAATACCATACCCCTTACTGTCTGACTCATAATTCCAGAGGAAAAGAGTTAACTACTGAGGAGATGATTCCCGATATGCTCCGTTTTTTTGGAGAAAAAATTGAGAAGCTTAAAAGCTTAGGGGTTAACGACATCGTATTGGATCCCGGATTTGGATTTGGAAAAACGATAGAACAGAATTATCATATCATGAAAAACCTGACAGTTTTTCATGAACTTTCGATGCCATTGTTAGTAGGAATATCAAGAAAATCAATGATATACACTCCATTAACCACTACTCCCGACAAAGCATTAGCCGGAACCATTGCACTTAATACGATCGCTATTCAGCAAAATGCACACATTCTCAGGGTTCACGATGTGAGAGAAGCTGTGGACACCATAAAAATCACAAAAATGTGTTTATAACAAACGTTATGAAAAGGTTGTTTTTAATTCTGGGCATCATTTTATTTTTAGCTTCATGTACTCCTGAAGATAAATACCCGATCATTCCCAGAATTCAGTTTGTCAGTATTGAAAAAATTCCCAACGAGTATGGTTTTGACTATAAGGCAAATCTAAGTTTCTATTTTGAGGATGGGGATGGGGACATCGGATTAGACAACACCACAGAAGATTTGAAACCTCCTTTTGACACTGCTTCTATTTACCATTACAACTTTTTCATTAGTTATTTTGAAAAGCAAAATGGCGAATTTGTTAAAGTAGATTTACCTGCTGAACAAAATGCCAGAATTCCTAGGTTAAGCAACAATACCCCTGAATCGATTAATGGAGATATCAACGTTGAAATTTTCATTAACAACATCACCTCCCCTTACGATACGGTAAGGTTTGAGTTTTATATTTTAGATCGGGCTTTACATAAAAGCAATATCATCACAACCCCTGAAATCATAATTGACAAAGCAAAATGAGTATAGAAGAGATTGTAAAACAGACACTTCAAGAAGATATTGGACCGGGAGATCACTCTTCATTAGCATGTATTGACAAATCCATCATCGGCAAAATGAAACTCCTGGTCAAAGAGGATGGCGTTTTGTGCGGTGTTGAGGTTGCCAAAGAGGTGATTCGTCAGGTTGATCCTGAAATCCGAATGACTCAATACCTTCATGATGGGGATTTAATCCACAAAGGGGATATCGTGTTCGAATTAGAGGGCCCTGCTCAAAGCATGTTAACAGCTGAGAGAACCCTATTGAACTTCATGCAAAGAATGAGTGGAATCGCTACTAATTCTAAGAAATACAGTGATGCAGTCAAAGGAACAAAAACCAAAATATTAGACACCCGAAAGACCACACCCGGACTCCGAATATTTGAAAAATACGCCGTACAAGTTGGAGGTTCTGAAAACCATCGCTTTGGACTTTACGACATGATCATGTTGAAGGACAATCACATCGACTTTGCTGGTGGTATTGAAAAGGCAATTGACACAACGCATGCTTATCTTACCAAAAACAATTTAGATTTAAAAATTGAAGTTGAAACCAGAAATCTGGAGGAGGTAAAAAGAGTTATTGAACATGGTGGTGTGGATCGAATCATGCTGGATAATTTCACTCCTGAGATGATTTTGGAAGCGCTTCGTTTAATCAATGGAAAATATGAAACGGAAGCTTCCGGTGGTATTACTTTTGAAAACATCCGGGGATACGCTGAAAGTGGTGTAGATTTTATCTCCATTGGAGCATTAACACATCATATTAAAAGTTTAGATTTAAGTCTTAAATTTGTAAAATAATGGCCAAAACCCCTTTTTACACCTTTAAAACCCGAAGAAAGATCATCAAGTTTATGCAGATTCCTGTAGTACATAAGACGATGGGATTCTTAAAAAAGTTGGTTGTTCCGGGATTTCAGGGGGTGCCTTTTTGGGATGTTATGAAATTCTTTTTAGAGTCGTTGTTTCAAGGAATCCTTTTCCAAAGGGCAGCAGCCATGACTTACTATATTTTTGCAACGGCAATACCGATGTTGATGGCTTTGGTAGCAGCTATCTCCTTCTTGGGTGATTCTTTCCATATCACTATGATGGATATGCTACAATCTGCAATTCCGCCATACTTGTGGCCCACCATCTCTGAAATTATCAACTCCTTAATTTTACAACAAAATAGCGCTATTTTATATGTTTCAATTGGATTAGGGATATATCTCTCTTTTTTAAGTGTGAATTCCATTGTAAACACATTGAATATCAGCTATTTTGATATGGAAAAAAGAACTTTTTTCAAACAATTACCCATCAGTTTCATCATGGTGATTGTTTTTCTTTTGATCATCATTGCCTCTATCGCCATTTTTATTGGTGCATCCTATTTATTCAGTCAGTTAAATGCAAAATTTGGTGGTTCTGCCACGCTTTATGTTACCATAATTTCAATATTTAAATGGCTTTCCCTATTTACGTTGATGTATTTGTTGCTATCTGCACTTTTCTATTTTGCCCCCTATAAAAAAGAATTTTTTAAATTCTTTTCTGCCGGATCCACTTTTTCATCTATCGTTTTAGTGATTTTAATGAAAGGGATCAACTACTACTTTGCCAATTTCTCCTCCTATAATGCGGTTTATGGATCTATTGGAGCGATTTTGTTGATCCTGATCTGGATCAACTGGAGTTGTGTTGTCGTTTTGATTGGATTTGATCTCAATGTTAGTATTTCCATCGCACAACACAAAAGAAAGAACAAAACAGATGGATTAAAAATTATTAGTACTGTAAGAGAATAATCAATTATGAAATATTATATCATAGCCGGTGAAGCATCCGGCGATTTGTTAGGGTCCTACTTGATGAAAGAGATCAAAAAAAATGATCCTGAAGCAGATTTTTTAGTTTGGGGTGGAGATCTCATGGAAGTGCAGGGTGGAGAAGTTATCAAACACTACAGAGATCTGGCTTTTATGGGTTTTTGGGAAGTTGCCACACACCTCCGTACAATATTCAAAAATCTATCAATTTGTAAAATTGATTTATTATTGTATGAACCTGACGTCGTGATTTTAGTGGATTATCCGGGTTTTAATTTAAAGATGGCCCAATTTGCCAGAGAGAATGGGTTCAAAGTGGTTCATTATGTTTCCCCTTCGGTTTGGGCATGGAAAAAGAAAAGGGTTCATCAGATCAAGAGAAATGTGGATCTTTTGCTTTCTATCCTTCCTTTTGAAAAAGAGTTTTATGCCCAATATGATTATGATGTTGCCTATATTGGACACCCATTGTTGGATGTGATTCAGGATCAGAAAGAGAGTTATGGTTCTTTAGAAGCATTTAAACAAAAATATCAATTGGATGAACGCCCGGTTGTTGCTATCCTTCCCGGAAGTAGAAAACAGGAATTGGTAAGAATTCTACCCGAAATGATAAAAGTGATCGATTTATATCCTGATTATCAATTTGTGATTTCCAAAGTGAAATGGCAACCCGAAGAGTTATACCGTAAACTATTAAATAACAAACAGATCACCTTAATTGAAGGGAATACGTATCCTCTTTTACATCATGCTACAGCAGCATTGGTTACATCAGGAACTGCAACATTAGAAACGGCATTGATTGACACACCACAGGTAGTTTGTTATAAAACCAGCGGATTATCTTACCGTATTGCCAAGATGTTAGTTGGCAAACACCTCAAATACATCTCGTTGGTTAACCTCATCATGGATGAACCGATTGTAACAGAGTTGATTCAAGGGGATATGAATACCAAAAGAGTGTGTAAAGAGCTTGATCTGATATTAAAAGATGAGACTAACATCCTTAAAATGAAAAGTCGTTACGCAGCTCTTCGAGAAAAATTAGGAAACAGTGGAGCTTCCGCCAAGGGGGCGGCGTTGATTGATCAATTAATAAAGAATAATTAAACCAAAGAAAACCATGAAAAAGTACAAAAAACTAGCCCTAATCTTACTGTTGATTCTGAACGTATTAGTATTACTAGGACAAATCTGGCCTGCAGGAGCACCCCCATTTGCCCAAACCATAAATTATATTTTTCTTATTTTCAGTCTTTTATACTTCTCCTTTAGCTTGTATTACGTTTTTAAAAAGTAATTCTTGCTTCCATTGGTAAATATTTAATTCCATGCTCCTCTTGCATAGAGTCAGTTTCACTAAATCCTAAGCTTTTGTAAATAGCGATTGAATACGGAGATGCATGAACATAAAATCGGGTTGGTCTTAAATCTACTGGGATCAAAACATCTAATGCTTCCCGATATAACCTCTTCGCTATCCCCTGACCCTGAAATTCTTTATCCACGAATAGTAAAGAAATGTATGAATTATCCCGAAGTTCAATCATCCCAACAATTTTTGAATTGTATTTTGCGACTAAAATAGTAGGACTCATTTTTTGTCTTTCTAATATGTTTTTGGGTTGAATAAAATCATAAAAGAAGGCATTTCCTTCATCGGAATAATCAAGGGCAACAAATTCATCATACACTTTTTTAATTAAAAGTGATATTTCATTTTCTTGACCATCACTATATTTTTCAATGTTAATTGTTATATTCACTATTTTTATAAATTTAAAACGGTTGTAGCTTGGCATTGTAGCGGGATTTTGAAAAACTACCTTGTCAAACTAGCAACAAATTTAATTAAAAGTTCCAAACTTCCAAATTAGCTGTGAACCCCGAAATTATGTTAAGGTGATGTTACAAGCTGGCCGTTCTTGTCTTTCTTCATTCTGTCTTTCATTTTTGCAGTATATTATTCTGTCCGTGCGTTTGGGTAGGGAAGCTCTTTTGTAGGTTTTGGTCGTGTGTCGGCATGTAAGACCTGTAAATGTGCTTGACTACGAAGCATCGGGTTCTGTTAATAGCATTGCCAAATCATCAAAAGAAGAAATTCCATTTAACTCTTTCGTGTCAATCCAATCAATTCCATTACCTGGTGTATAATTTATGATTCCAGTTTTAAATTGATACATTTCATTGTTTTCTTTCAAATTGATTATCCAATCCATAGGCAACTTCTTTAACCTAACAATTTCATGAAAATCCCCCGACATTTTATTAATAGATAACCCTTTTTGAATTAACAATAACAAACCGAAATCAATTGATTTTGCAACTTGCAAATAACCAACTAATTGAGAATAATCTTTTAAACTGAGTTGATTAAGATATTTAGCTTCAATCAAAATAAGCCTTGGCTTTATCGTGTCTCCACTGATTAAAAATACAATATCAACTTTTAATTTTGGTATGTATGTATCATTGTCACTTATACTTAATCCAGATTGTTGCTCCAAATCAAAAATAATACTGTCCAAAGTCTTATTACAAGAGAAATAAACTGAATAGTTTTGAGGCAAATACGATTCTAAATAAGATGAAAATTTCACTGAAAATTCATAATAATAGCTAATTTCATTCATTGTTTGATGCTGATGGTAAGGTTATTAACTTCAATCTTACGTTTTATCAAAGATTGATTATTTTTACTTTTAACTGACGAGCAAATAAATGCCCTTTGATTGCTGTTATTTATGAAAACCAAAGGACTTTCATAATCCTCACCAATAGAAACAATTTCGATGTTACTATCCATACATGATTTTATGATTTCGTTCATATTTCCAGTATGTCTTTTCCCTTTAAGAGTATGTGCAAATAAATATGCAATACCTACATCTATTCCTAAAAAGTCTTGAAATTTTTCATCTTTTAAAACGTTCTTTACAATTCTTTCATTTTTAACTATTTCAATTTCAGAAAAATCGGTTTTTTTTATTAACTCTATTTGTTTTAATAAATTATCTTTATTCCCTTTTGATAACCTTGGATAAAAGCTGATAAAAGATTCTTTATTAGATATAATTTTTTTTATTTCTTCAATTGGGGCATGAGGGCAACCAATAACAGCACAAAAATGATGATAATGAAAGAAAATTTTGTTTCGCACTTCTAAGGGCAAATCACTAGAGTTTTGGTCGGAATGCACAGTAACAGGACTTGGTTTTCTGAGTTTTCTCAGATAACAAGGTATTTGTTCATCTCTTTTTTGGTGTTTTTCAATCTTTGTAATATCAATCGATTTTGATTGAAGTGCAAATGAATGTTGAGCGAGGAAGGAACGAACTAAAAATCTGATTTTAAAACCTTTCTTCCATCCTCTGTATTCAGGGTCAGATGCAGCATGTTGATTGGGGTGATTATATAAAATTTGGTCGGTAGTGGTGCCTAAATCAGTTAACCAAGAACAAAGTTGAACAACAAATTTGAAGTTTCTAGTACTCCCTGGTATTTCGATAGAAACAACAGGGGCATCATCTGTAAAACGGCGATGAGAAAGAGTTAAGCTTGCCCTTGCATCAAAAATACCAGACAAAAAACTTTCAATACTTACCCCTTTAAGTTCTTTTTTAGCAAAAGACAAGTCTGCTTTTGCCAGTAGAAAGCCTGAAGAAGGTAACTGTAAAAAATTCAAATCTTTTTTAAGTTCATCAATGTTTGCATTTGGCATCGGTTTTATTAACCATTTATTATTGCCAATTTCGTATGTAACATTAAAACTGTATGTTGTGTTAAAATACTGACAAATTTTAGTTAAAATATCAGTTGCAATAATGCTCATTCGGTTTGGTTCCATTCCCCATTTATTAAAGGGAAGGTCAATTACAAAAACATCTTTATCAATTTTACCACCACCAACAAGCAAACCAATGATATAGGCTTTAACGTGATTTATATTACTCATTTTCTAAAAATTTAGAAACAGCATTTGCAATTACCCACCCAAATATTGGGGGGACAGCATTACCAATTACTTTATAAGCATCTGCAATTGTTTTATATGGAAAAATAAAATTATCTGGGAATGATTGTATTCGGGCGATTTCACGAATAGTATAACGTCTATTCTCAAACGGATGCGTAATTCCGCAGTTTTCAGGCTGTGCTGACGCTGTAATTGTTCCATTTATTTCTCCAAGTGCAAACCTCCTATAAAAATTTGGTGCACGATATTTTTGTGGATTATCCCAAATTTTTCTAAATCTTTCATTCATATCATCTGGATTCATACTTTTCCAAGATTTACCTTCTGATATTGTTGAACTAATCTTGTGTAGTGGAACTTTGTTCTTAAATTTTTCTAATGCATTCTGACCATCCTTACAACTACCAATTTTATCAACCATGTACTGGCCTCCGGGTGAATATCTCCAAAAATCTTTTGACTGAGGCGCATCGGCAGGAATATCAGAAAGTATTGAACCTAAATACAATTCGTAAGGATTATCTATTTCATTGGGTAAATTATTTTCTGCTACAACTTGGTCTAATAAACTGTAATCAAAATAACCTAAATCCTTTCTTACACCAACAATTATAAGCCTTTGGCGATTAGAAGGAACGCCATAATTTGATGTTTTTAATAATTTATAATTGGTTTTAAAACCTAGTTTTTCTGTTCGCTTTACTATTTCGTCAGGAATAGATGTACCATCAGGCATTTTTGAAGACATTATTCCCTTAACATTCTCAAAAATAAAACCAATAGGTTTTTTCTCTCTAGATAGTCCTTCTTTTAAAAGTCTTTCACATTCTTCAAATAAAAATCCTCTTTCGTCAAATATGCCCTTTCTCAAACCTGCATTAGAAAATGGTTGACAAGGAAAACCAGCTATTAATAAATCAAAATCTGGAATGCTTTTTTCATTGATGTCTTTAATGTCATCTCGATGGAGAGCATGATTGTTGAAAAATGATTTGTTTGTGTTATATACTAATTCGGCAGCTTGGTCTATGTCATTTGCAAATTCAATCCTGAAATTATTCTTTTTATAAAATCTGTCTCTATAGTTAAACCCGCCTGTAAAACCTAAATCCAAACCGCCACAACCGCTAAATAATGAAACAACATTTAAAGTTGTTGTTTTCTTTTTTTCTGACATTACAGGCTTAGTCTTAAAATCTATTAAGAACTGGGGTTCTTCAACAACATCAATTGTGTCAATTAGATCAAATGTTTTATTCATTTTCCTATAGATTTAAAGTTCTCTATTTAATTTGTTTTTGTTGCAAATACTTGATTTTTTCTTCTGCAAGTAACAAAGTATCGTGACAATAATTGGTTTGATAAATCTTCTTTGCAATTAAATCGCTAAAAAATTCCGTTTTCAGTTTGTCAATGTTTAAACTAAAAAAATCAGCAAGTTTAATCAACCTCTTTTCATCAAAATCACGTTTACCATTCTCAATTTTACTAAGATTCGCAGAATCCATATCAAGTTTTGCTGCAAGTTGAGTTAAGGTCAAATTGTTTTCTGTCCTTAATCGTTTTACATATTCTCCAAATGTTTCTTTCATTTGACTTGCAAAATTATTCTTGTCATATTTTGACAAAAATACAAAAAAAAATCAAACTCAAATCAATATTTAAAATATTTTTTCGAACATTCAGTGTAGGGTGTTGGCAAAAAATCAGCTCTTTTACAAACTTTGGTTATGTGTCGGCTTGTGCTGTATGCAAATGTGCTGTTTTGTGAGTCGGCTCTTTTCATTTTTTTTCTTCTTTATGCAGCAAAAATTCATCGTCATTCTGTCTTTGTCTTTTTCTACGGTTTGCTTGTAACATGCAAATATAAATAAATGAACCTAATAAAATGAGATCATTTAACCAAGAAAAAAATCAAATCAAAAATCCTCATTTTTAATTTTTTTTAACGAATGCTATATTTAAAAAAATATACTTTTGCATTTGTATGTAATTGTTTACTTATTTTATTTAATATATTAATATTCAATGTATTCAAAGGAAACTAAAAAGAAGAAAATGGGAAGACCGCTCGTTAAATCGGGCGAAAAAGGAACAAAAGAAAAAATATTTGAGATGGCGATCGATTTGTTCGCAAATCAAGGGTTTAAAGGAACATCTGTTCGTGAGATTGCGCATTCACTTCATATCACAGAAGGTGCTGTATACCGCCATTACGAAAGCAAAGAGGAGATCCTGAATGCTATTTTCAATTATGCTGAGGAACTGATTTTTTCTCCATTACCTATTGAAAAAACAATTGAGATTACGAATGAAAAATCGATTTTCAGAGGATTATTAGAACCACTTCCTGACTTAATCATTTCTGAACCAAATATGATCAAAATAATGCGTATCATGTTTAACGAAATGAATACAAATGAAAAAATTGGATTTTATTATTTGAATCAATATAATACTTTGGGAGATCAATATATTTCAGAGCTATTTAAAAAATGTATGGAATTAAAAAGGATCAAACCATGTAATATTCGGGCTTTGACCGCTGTTTTTAATAATTACAGATTTGCGTGGGCTTATAATACTTTTATAGTAAAAAGTCCAAACCCTTTAGATGTCAAGCTCATTAAAGAAGATCTGGAAGAGGTGATTTGTTTTTTAGAAGAGACTTTTGTTTAAAAAATAGTGTCATGTTGTTTGTTAAAAAATATTTTTCTGTTGATTATATTCCTGTTTCTGATTGGAATAAATTTGTTGTTAGGAATTCTGTAAGTTTAGAGATTGAACATTTATCAGCTATTGAACATTCCAAAATAAATAATCTAAAACCTATTTACTTTCTGGCATATCAAGATGATTTACCAATCGGAATCGCTTACGGAATCATTCTTGATGTTGATTTTGCAAAGCTTTCAAATCGCTACAGTCTGGATGTTTTAAATACGATTCGTTGCTGGAAACCCGATTTTATGAAACTTAAAATCCTTGAACTGGGTCACATCTCTTCATTAGGAACTACATTAGAATTTCTCCCTGAATTTGCTTCAAATTTCTTAGAACTACTTAGTTCAGAGATTGATAGCATTGCTCAAACTGAGAATCTCGACATTTGTTTAATCCGCGACATCCCTTTTCCAAAATTAGAACAATATCAAGGGATTTGTGACGCAGGTTATTGTGCATCTCTCGGTTATCCCATTGCAAAACTGGTTTTAAAATGGTCTAATATTAATGGATACTATCATGATTTAAAATCAAAAAAAAGAAATCAAATACTTCAACGCAGATCGCAATTACTCAAAGAGGAGATTTCGGTTGAAGTAATTGAAGATTATGCCCCATATGCAGAGCGTCTCACAGAACTTTGGACACAAGTAGCTCAGCACAACAACGGATATGAGCATGAACGCTTAACCCCTGATTTTTTTAAAACACTTTCCTCAGAATTAAAAGGAAGATCTCATTTAGTGGCTATAAAAAGATATGATGAATTGATTGCATTTGGATTAAATCTGATTGGTGATACCGAATATTTTGGTATGGCTGAAGGTTTGGATTATCGCTATCGGGATGAATACGATCTTTATTTCAATAATATTTTTGAATCATTGAAAGTGGCCTGTGAACTAAAGATGAAGATATTTAATGTTGGAATCACCACTTATGATTTTAAGGCTTCAATGGGATGTGAAATGGAGCCCATGATCTATTTTATTAAGTCGTTTGAAAATAAAAATTATAGTGCAGTTTTCGCTGATCAAATTTGTAAAAGCATAAAACAACCTGATAATTATCATCGTGTATTTCGGGATTCTTCGATAGAAGAAAGAGTTCAACTTCATGAGTTTGAATCAAAAATCAAGTGTATAAACACAAGTTTAGATCCTTTTTATAAATTAGAACATTATTTAAGGATAGATCAAGCCAGAGCCGCAGGATTATATCAGTTATGTCCACCATTTGAAAGTGCGCAAACACCAACAGTAAGCTCGAATGGGAACCCTATTATCATGTTGGGAGCCAATGCTTACCTGGGATTGTCAGTGCATCCTAAAATTTGTCAGGCAGCCATTTCAGCCATTGAAAAATATGGAACAGGCTGTTCCGGCTCTCCGATTTTAAACGGAACTTTAGATATTCATAACGAATTAGCTTCAAAAATGGCTTCCTTTGCCGGAAAAGAGAGTGCATTATTATTCTCTACAGGATATCAAACTAATGTGGGAGCCTTATCTGCTCTCACAGGACGAAATGACTTAGTGATCATGGATGAAAGGAATCATGCCAGTTTAATTGATGGGACACTCCTCTCTCGATCCAAACTGGTTAGGTATAAACATAATTCAATGGAATCTCTGGAAGAGACCCTTAAAAAGTATCCCGATGTACCTAAACTTGTTGTCACCGACTCATTGTTCAGCATGGAGGGAACCATCATTGATTTGCCAAAAATCGTTCAATTGAAGCAAAAATACGGTTTCAGACTTTTCTTAGATGAATCGCATGCGATTGGGGTATTTGGGGAGCATGGGAAAGGGGTTGCAGAACATTATCATTTAACCGATGAAGTAGATTTAGTGATGGGAACGTTTAGTAAAGCATTTGCTTCGATTGGAGGTTTTATTGCCGGTGATGAAAAGATCATTGATACACTTAGACATACAGCACGAGGGCATGTTTTTTCTGCCGGATTACCCCCCTCTGCCGTTGCTACAGTTTTAGCTGCTTTAGAAGTGATGAAAGAGGAACCTGAGAGGAGAAAAAATCTTTTGGAAAACGCAGCTTACTTAGCACAGGGCTTAGAAAAACTTGGCTTTGAAATATACTATCAGGGAGGACCGATCATTGCTTTGTATTGTAGAGATGAAAACCTAACCGTAGCTGCCTATCAATTCTTGTTTGAACAGGGTGTTTTTGTGAATCCTGTCACTAGTCCTGCTGTTCCTAAGCATCATGAACTCATCAGGATCAGTCTGATGGCAACGCATACTAAAGAGATGCTTCAACACGCTTTAACCATATTTGAAAAATTAAAAACGCCCTATTGGCCAATAAAAAATACACAATGATATCAGAAGATCTTTATAAACAATTACTAGCAGCAGCAGCATTAGCCCCATCTGCTGATAATATGCAACCTTGGAGATTTCAAAATGAACAAAACCATATTTTGGCTTTTTATGAGAGAGACCGAGCTCTTCCAACAGACACGTTAGATATGTTTGGATTTATCAGTTTAGGTGCAGCCATTCAAAATATAGTTGTCTATGCAGAAAATATAGGATTAAAAGCAACGGTCACCTATCTTACTTCAGATATGGGGGATCCGTTTGCAAAAATCCATTTTGAAAAGGATACTATTTCGAATGATTTAGCCCAATATATTCCAACCCGAAAAACCAACAGAGCCCCTTTTGAAGTGGAACGAAAAATAAAGGATGACACCCTCGCTCATTTAAAAAATTCTATTTCCAATTTTGATATTTCATTACAGACGACTAGTAATCCTGAACACTTTTCAGTCATAGCAAATCTGGATGCTCATTCGTCTTATATCCGATTGGAGTACAGACCTTTCCACGATGAATTATTTGAAGTGCTTCGGTTTTCGGATCAGGAAAATGAAAAGTACAGATATGGCCTCACCTTTGAAAGTTTAGAGGTCCCAGGGTTTGCCATTTCATTTGCCAAATTCTTAAAATACTATTTTTTCAATGATTTAGTAAGCAAATTAGGATTTGGAAAGTTAGTGGCGTTTAATTTATCCCGTAAACTCAAAAAGACGGGCTGTTTATGTTTGTTCTCCTGTAACAGTCAACGACCAGAGGAATATATGGAGGCGGGAAGAGCATTGGAACAATTTTGGTTAACCTGCACTCAAATGGGCATCTCTGTTCAACCTTATGGTGTTTTACCGCAATATTTAACCAAACTAGATGTTGATCCTGAATTTTTTACTGAAAAATATAGGAAGAAACTGGCAAGTCATAAAGAAAAATTCAGAATCATTTTCCCGGATAATGAGACACCATTTCCTGCAATACTTTTAAGAATTGGACTAACCGATCAAATTTCAAAAAGAAGTTCAATCCGATTATCAACAAATAATATCAATGCAAATTAAAACAAATGAAAAAATGAGCATATGAGCATTCCGAGCAATCGAACATTTTGTCTCTTTTTTACAATTTTTTCTCGAAAAGCTCCCCTATTTTTGCATTTTTAATTCTAAAAACTGAATGAAATGGAACAAACTTATTTATTAAATCAATCCAAACAACACGTTGATTATCTTTGTAATGTAATTCAAGAGCGGCGTGTGGGTGGTGAAGGAAACCGCAAAGCTACCACCTATTTTAAAAATTTGGTACATCAACAAGGATGGCAAGTTGAAGAAACTGAACTTGTAGTAATGGACTGGCAAAGTAATGGGGCTACGCTATCCTGCGAGGGTTTATTTTTTGAAGTGGAAAGTTCTCCCTACTCATTGGGATGCGAAATAGAAGGTGAACTAATTGCAGTGAATAGTTTAGAAATGCTCAAAAAAACTGAAATCAAAGGTAAAATTATATTTCTTTATGGAGAGATTGCAGCTGAACAGATCAGTCCTAAGAATTTTGTTTTTTATAATCCGGATCATCATCAGGAGTTGATTGCAATTTTAGAGAACGGAGATCCTATAGCTTTAGTTTGTGTTACAGAAAGAAACAGTGCTATTGCGGGTGGTGTCTACCCATTCCCCCTTTTCGAGGATGGTGATTTTGACATCCCATCAGTTTTCATGAAAGACACTGAAGGTGAAAAACTGCTTCCCTATAATCACAAAATGGTGAAATTGATGTCAAAAGCGACTCGAATTCCATCAACTGCCTTTAATGTTGTAGCCCGAAAAGGGGATTTGAGTGCTCCCAAAATAGTGATCAGCGCTCATATTGATGCAAAAATTGGAACTCCTGGTGCAATCGATAATGCTACAGGTGTAAGTGTTTTACTTCTTTTATCAGAACTCTTGAAAGAGTATAAAGGCAAATATCTTCTTGAATTGGTTGCCTTCAATGGAGAAGATTACTATAGTGTCCCCGGACAAATGAAATATATAGAACAACACGAAGGCAATTTTGATAAAGTTCTCCTTAATATCAATATTGATGGAGCCGGTTATAAAAGCGGAATTTCTGCTTTTTCTCCTTTTGATTTACCTCAAGAAATTCAGATGATATTTAATCATGTCATTCAAGAACATAAAAATATTGAATTGGGAGAACCTTGGGTACAGGGAGATCACTCCATCTTTGTTCAGTTTGGGCGCCCTGCCATTGCGGTAACTTCGAGCTGGTTTATTGAAAACATGGAGTGTCAGGATATCACTCACACCCCCAAAGACAACCTAGGCATAGTCAACTTTGAGAGACTTCCTGAAATTGCAATTGCTATTACTGATTTGGTTAACTTAATCCGATAGAACACAAATTACACGGATTTTAAAGATATTCACCGATCTATTTTTTTCGATTATTTGAATATATTTTTCTTTTAATTTCAGGTTTTTCTCCAAAATTTAAAAGCAATCCAATTTCAATATTAGTGGCTTTTAAATAATTAATTAATTGATTTGCATGTTGTTCCGAAAGTGAATCAGCCGTTTTCAACTCTACAATTACTTGATCATTTACAACAATATCTGCAAAATAATTTCCAACACTTCGGTTTTTATACCATACCTGTATTGGTTTTTGTTTTTCAACTTTGAATCCGTTATTTTCTAATTCAATACATAAAGCTTTTTCGTATACTTTTTCCAAAAATCCATACCCTAAAGTATTGTATACGGTAAAGAAACATTTAATAATAGTAAAAGTAATCGGATCCATTTTATTTTGCTCTTCCATCTGTTAGTTTTTTTAGTGATTTTAGTTCATTAATAACGTTGGTAAAAATAATTAATTATTTAATCAATAAAATTATTTATTGATTAAAAATAAAAATTCTGTGAAAATCTGTTCAATCTGTGTCATCTGTGTTCTATTAAAATTCAAAAAAAACATTATTCCCAATTTGGATTTTTATCGTTATTTTTGCACTTTAAACCAAACCAAAAAAATATGAAGAAATTTTTCGTTTTATTGATAATGGCATTGGCTTTTGCATCTTGTGTGGAAGTAGATCCAAATGAGGATCCAACCGGTACTGTTAGTCTGGATATTTATGAAGGGCAATTCCTGTTCTTTAACTCATTGTATGAATATGATCCTTATGTTGATCATGTTCATTATATGATCGTTGATGGGAGTAATTTTTTAACGTATGGTTTGGATATCGTAAATGTTGGGCCTAAAACTCTCAGACAAGTAAACTCACTCCCCACTTACGGATGGTCTACCATTTTGCCGATTATTCCAGGAAATAGCTATATCCTTAGAGATTGGAATTCTGATGGTGTTTATGTCAGAATGCATGTTATCAATGTTATTGAAAATCCAGATAATCCCGGACAAATCATTGGGGCAACGATTAAATATCAAGCTCCTTTTAATTTATAAACTTTTGAAAAAAAATTCATAAAACTATGGTAAGAGTTCGTTTTGCTCCCAGTCCTACAGGCCCACTTCATATTGGTGGTGTCAGAACCTGTTTATATAACTATCTTTTTGCTAAAAAACATGGTGGTCAATTATTACTCAGAATCGAGGATACAGACCAAACCCGTTTTGTTCCCGGAGCTGAAGCGTATATCATTGAGGCTTTTAAATGGCTTGGAATCACTTTTGATGAAGGTGTTCATGTAGGTGGCCCTTTTGCTCCTTACAAACAATCTGAAAGGATGGCCATTTATAAAGAATTTGCAGACTTTTTGATCGAAAAAGGGTGGGCTTATTATGCATTTGATACACCTGAAGAACTAGAGAATCGAAGAAAAGAGGCTGAAAGTGAAAAAAGAAACTTTCAATATGATGTTACAACCAGAAACTCATTATGCAACTCTTTAACCTTATCACCTGAAGAGACTTCAGAACGTTTGCAAGGACATTATGTGGTACGATTTAAATATCCTGAGAATATTGAGATTTTAGTTCACGATTTGATTCGTGGTGAGGTAAAAATCCATTCGCAACTTTTAGATGATAAGGTATTGTTCAAATCTGACGGCTTACCCACTTACCACTTAGCAAATGTTGTGGATGATCATTTGATGGAGATCACTCATGTGATTAGAGGGGAAGAGTGGTTGCCATCAGCTCCATTACATGTGATGTTGTATCAGGCTTTTGGTTGGGATGCTCCACAATTTGCACATCTTCCTTTACTTTTGAAACCGGATGGAAACGGGAAATTAAGCAAAAGAGATGGCGATCGTTTAGGATTCCCTGTTTTTCCATTACAATGGACAGATCCAAAAAGTGGTGAGATCTCTTCAGGGTATAGAGAAAGCGGATATCTACCGGAAGCTGTTTTGAATATGTTGGCCTTATTGGGCTGGAATCCAGGCAATGATCAGGAGATGATGAGCATTGACCAATTAGTTGAACTATTTTCTTTGGAAAAAGTGAGCAAATCTGGCGCCAAATTTGATTTGGACAAAGCTCGTTGGTTCAACCACCAATATCTACAGTTAAAACCAAATTGTGAATTAGCGGAAGAGTTTCAACAACAATTGATTCAAAAAGGGATTCATGAAAGTATGGAGAAAGTAGAACGAGTTGTAGGTTTAGTGAAAGAGCGGGTACACTTTATTCAGGATTTCTGGGCTCAAAGTAGTTTTCTTTTTGTACAACCTGACAGTTATAATCCCGATGTGATCAAAAAACGTTGGAAAGAGGATACCCCTAGTCATTTGAATACCATTTCAAACATAATTCAAGAAACCAAACCTTTTGATAAAGTTAAGGCTCATGATGAAGTGATGGCTTTTATTCAAAGCAATCAAATCAATATGGGACAAATCATGAATTGTTTAAGATTATCGTTGGTGGGAGATTCTAAAGGTCCTGATCTGTTTGAAATCATTGATTTTCTAGGAACAGAAGAGGTAGCTAACAGAATTTCGAAAGCGATTCAGGTGATTGTATAACCTGAATTAATATTTAGGCAAATATTCAATTTTATCCTTGATAATAAAGGCTCCGGGAAAGAGAGCGCTGATCATGTTATGCACTCTGTAAGCATCTAATTTGTTACGGAAGTCACCAACACGTAATCTGAAGCTAGGCTCAAAATAGGTAACATAAGCGGGAATATCAGGGAAACTGGCCAAAAAGTCGGCTTGCATTTTCTCAACAATAGCTTTAGAGTTATTCCCTGAAAGTGCAATCAGTTGGATTCTGTATCCTTCCACTTTTTTTACTTTAGACCAAGCTTCGTGGTGTTTTTCCTCCACTTGGCCCAACCCCGGTTCTAAATCGTAACTGACACTATTTTGAGCAGTTACGGTTGCAGACAAGGTAAAAAAAACGAACAAAATGAGGATGTTTTTCATGAGTTATTTTTTTTTGCAAAAGTAGTTATTTTTTTTGAATATATTTTTTTGTTTCATTTATTTTTAGTACCTTTGCGCACTTTTAAAAAATATAAAATGGGATTTTTTTCATTATTCACAAAAGAGATAGCAATTGACTTAGGGACAGCGAATACTGTGATTTTGCATAATGACAAAGTCGTGGTTGATGAACCATCCATAATTGCAATTGAAAGAAGCACTAGAAGAGTGATGGCTGTTGGTAAAAAAGCGCTTTTAATGCATGGTAGAACTCACGAGAATATCCAAACTATAAGGCCATTGAAAGATGGTGTTATTGCTGATTTTCAATCAACAGAATTGATGTTGAGGGAGTTTATAAAAATGACCGGTACAAAAGGGTTATTGTTCCCTCCTGCATTAAAAATGGTTATCTGTATTCCTTCCGGAATTACAGAAGTAGAAGAGAGAGCCGTAAGAGATTCAGCTGAACAATCTGGTGCTAAAGAAGTTAGAATGATTCATGAACCAATGGCTGCCGCTATTGGAATCGGTATAGATGTTTTAGATGCCAATGGTAATATGGTTATTGACATTGGTGGTGGTACTAGTGAAATCGCTGTTATCGCTCTTGGTGGTATCGTGACTCAAAAATCTGTAAAAACTGCAGGTGATGAGTTTAATGATGACATTATCGAATATATGCGTAAAAAACACAATATCTCCATTAGTGAATCAATGGCTGAAGATATCAAAATCAATTGTGGTGCAGCTATTGAAGATCTGGAAAATCCACCTGATGATTATGAAGCTTTCGGTAGAGACCTTTTACAAGGGATTCCAATCTCAGTTAAAGTAAACTATAGAGAGATCGCTCAAGCTTTGAATGCGTCAATCACCAAAATTGAAGCTGCCGTTATCAATGCTTTGGAAGCTACTCCTCCAGCTTTGTCTGCCGATATTTTTAAAACCGGTATCTATTTGGCCGGCGGCGGTTCTTTACTTCGCGGATTGGATAAACGTCTTCAAAAGAAAACCAAACTTAAAGTTCATGTTGCTGAAGACCCTTTGAGAGCTGTAGCTCGCGGTACCAGCATCGCTTTGAAGAACTTTGACAAATTCCCATTCTTGATTAAATAGTTTTTTAATGAAGAAACTTAATATTGAAACTTATGGTTGTCAGATGAATATCGCTGACAGCGAGGTTGTTGCGTCTATTTTAGCCGAACATTTTGAGATCACTGAAAATCAAAAAGAAGCTGACCTCATCCTTCTGAACACTTGCTCCGTTAGAGATAATGCAGAACAAAGAATTCGTAAGAGACTTCGTGAATTGGGCTCTCTTAAAAAGAAAAAATCGACTCTTATCATTGGATTGCTTGGCTGTATGGCCGAAAGAGTTAAAGAACAACTTTTAACTGAAGAAAAAGCATTGGACTTCATTGCAGGCCCTGATGCATATCGTTCACTTCCTCAATTGATTGAAGAAGCATCAAAAGGAAATCTCTCTTTCAATGTTCTCCTTTCTGAAGAGGAAACTTACGACGATATTGCACCTGTACGTTATGACGGAAATGGAATATCCGCTTTTATTCCTATCATGAGAGGTTGTAATAACTTCTGTTCTTATTGCATCGTCCCTTATACCAGAGGTCGTGAAAGAAGTCGTGACCCAAAAACAATTATTCAGGAAGCCACTCAATTATTCGAATCCGGATATAAAGAGATCACTCTTTTGGGTCAAAACGTAAACTCCTATTTATGGAAAGAGGATGAATCATCATTAGATTTTGCTGATCTGATAGAGAAAATGGCTCTTATATCCCCTTTACTTCGGGTTCGTTTTGCAACTTCACATCCAAAAGATATTTCTGATAAACTGATCTATACTATTGCGAAATACCCAAATATCTGTAAGTATATTCACTTGCCCGTTCAATCCGGAAGTACAGCTGTTTTGAAAAAAATGAACCGGGTTTATAATCGGGAGTATTATTTGGAACGGATCCGGACCATTAAAAATGTGATCCCTGATATTGCCCTTTCTACTGATATTTTATCCGGTTTTTGTGGAGAAACAGAACAGGATCATCAAGATACTTTATCAATTATGAAAACTGTTGAGTTCTCCTCTGCTTTTATGTTCAGATATTCCGTTCGGGAAGGAACCAAAGCTGCTGAGAAATTTGAAGATGATGTACCTGATGAAGTGAAAGCCAGAAGATTAGAAGAGATTATTGCTTTACAACAAGAATTATCTTTGGAAAACAATAAAAAAGATATCGGAAAAGTTTTTGAAGTGTTGGTAGAAGGTGTTTCTAAGAGATCCGATAAAAAGATGTATGGCAGAACCAGTCAGAATAAAGTTTGTGTTTTTCCTAGAGAAGAAACAAAAGTTGGAGATTATATTCATGTTAATGTGATTCATTGTACTGCTGGCACCTTGTTAGCTGAAATTGTGCAATAATGTTAGTCTATGTCCCACAAATAACCCCTCGCGTTCGTTTCACTTTGGATGTGATTCTGGGTCGTTTGTTGAACATTTCATACGATATCACTACCGATTTATCTGTTTTTGAATCTTGTCAGACTGAAAAATTAGCTTACGCACCTGTTCCGATCGATAAAGAATGTAAAATTTGGATTGAAGCTCATCCATTATTGTTTGAAGAGTCGTTCCATCAACAACAGATTATCCCTACTCCCTGGAATGGGATTCAACTTTTTTTTCCTACTTCAAATGGAGCATTTCCAATAGATATTTTCGCAGTTTCTTTCTATCTGTTGTCCAGATATGAAGAATACAATCCAGACTCTCGTAGGGATCAACATAATCGGTTTCCGATTACAGAAAGCGTTTCGTATCAATTGAAATTTTACCGAAAACCGGTTGTCAATATGTTGGCGTATGCTTTAGGCGAAGAGATTCAAAAGCATTACCCATTTTTCCTGTTTCAAAAACCCGAATTTAAAACTTTAACCACTTATGATGTTGATATTGCCTATCAATATCGTGGGAAAGGTCTGTTTAGGTTCATTGGATCTTTAGGAAAATCATTCCTCCATCTTGATTTTAAAACTATCGGTAAAAATATTCAAGGTGCATTAGGAATAAAACATGAAGACTCGTTTGATCGATTTCAATTACACAAGGATTTGTTTGAAAGTGAGAATTCAAAACCGATCCATTTTATTTTAACGACTTCATTTTCAAAATATAATAAAAACATAAGCCCAAAAAGTAAAACTTTTAAAGAACTCATCCGGTTTTTGAAAGGGTTCTCTGAAATTGGCTTACACCCCTCCTATTTATCGTCTGAACGTCCGGAATTATTTATAAAAGAAAAAAATCTTTTAGAAGAAATTGGGAATATTCAAGTTAGAAAATCGAGACAACACTATTTAAGGTTTCAATTTCCTTCCACTTTTGAAGCATTGATTGAAGCCGGTATTCATGAGGATTATTCTCTGGGATGGCACGATGAAGCGGGTTTCAGACTATCCACCACGATACCGATACCATTTTTTAATATTCAAACCAATAGTATCAGACCACTAACTTTGGTTCCCTTAACAGCGATGGATGGTGCTTTGTATCATTGTTATGAAACGTTAGAGGAGTGCAAGAATGTTGTAGAAGAACTCCGTCAGAAAGTACAAGTATATGGTGGAACATTTGTGATTTTGTACCACAATAATTCAAAAAAACACCTTTTTTAGGTAATTAAGAGAATTTTTTTCTGTTATTTTTTTGTACTTTTGCAGTCGAAAAAATCATAATTAGAAACGGAATGTAGAAATTAGTTTTTCTTCCAAAAAAGGAAAGGAGGTTATCATGGTTGACACCATCAATATCGGTAAGCTTAAATGGCACCATATTACAAATCCCACCATAGAGGATTTGGATTTTTTAAGAGATAACTTCAGGTTTCACCCTTTGGATATTGACGACTGTTCGAGTTTTGTACAACGCCCCAAGATAGATATTTATGATGACTATTTTTTCTTGGTTTTTCATTTTCCCATCATTGATAAAAGAACCAATCTGGTAAGGACTGAAGAAACAAAAATCTTCTGGGGACAAGATTATTTAATCACCGTTGGCAACTCTCATTACGTAGTACAAGATTTATTTAATCTCACCAAAATCGCTCCTGAAGAGGTTGATGAAGATGAAATTGGAGGTACCAGCGATGCTCTTCTTTATAAAGTGTTGTATAAAATGATGAAAGAAACGTTCCTTTTAGTAGAACGTTTGGGTTCCGAATTGGACATCATCAGTCGAGATCTATTTGAGTCAAAATCTGAAAAAATTATCGAAAAGATTTCTCGATATCGAAAAAATATGATTCAGTTAAACACTATGTTTAAACCCCAATTAAGATTATTTCATAAATTCGAATCAGGTGAAATCAAAGGTTTTGCTGACGATATGGAGGATTATTGGGGTAATATTTTGGACTTCTACCAAAAGATGTTTGATATGATCGATGACTACGGTGAATTGGTAGCAGGGCTTTCTAATACTTTTGACTCTTTGATGGCCAACCGTACCAACGAGATCATGAGAATCCTCACTATCATTTCTACTATCGTACTTCCTTTGACATTCTATACCGGGCTTTTTGGTATGAACGTGGGGCTTCCCTTTCAAAACAAATCTTTTGCTTTTGCCATGATTATTGGACTTTGTGTTTTAACTAGTTTATTAATGCTACTGTTCTTTAAGAAAAAACGTTGGATGTGAAAACTGCCTATACTAAGACTTATGTCATAAAGCTTTTTTTACTGGAATTAGAACCTGAGAATTACCATGTTTTTGTTAAAGGAAAATGGAAAGGAATCCCTATCAACATCATTATTGATACCGGAGCTTCTCATACTTGTTTGGATATTGATTTTTTTAAATCTGCTGATCCTGATGCGATAGCCATTGCCAATAAAGGAAACAATGTAGGAATAGGTACAGATGAATTCGAAACACATATTACATTTCTCTCAGATTTTAAAATAAGTCGCTTTCATGTTCCTGATTTTCATGCTGTTTTATTGAGTCTTAAACATATCAATCTGGCATATCAGGCAGCCGAAATCCCTGAAGTTCAATGCATCTTAGGGAGCGATTTTTTTGTATCCTATAATGCCATTATTGACTACTCCAATCAAACTCTAACTGTTACAATATGATCATTTTAGGTATAGATCCGGGCACAACCATAATGGGATTCTCTGTAATCAAAGTTGAAAACAACAAGATCGCATTGATCGAGATGAATGTAGAAAAAATGACCAAGCTTCCTGATCAGAATGCCAAGTTAAAACGTATTTTTGAATGTACGATAGAGATCATCAACAAGTACAATCCTGAAGTTTTAGCCATTGAAGCTCCCTTTTTCGGGAAGAACCCACAATCCATGTTAAAACTGGGTCGGGCACAGGGAGTTGTTATTGCTGCTTCCCTTTCCAGAAATTTAGAAGTTTTTGAATATTCTCCTAGAAAAATCAAACAATCTATAACCGGAAAAGGGAGTGCTTCCAAAGAACAGGTTGCAGCAATGCTTAAGAATATGCAGATTTTCACCGAAGATTCACGATATTTTGATGCTACAGATGCACTAGCTGTAGCCGTATGTCATCAGCTTCAAAATCGCATCACAGTCCCCGGCAAAAAAT
>Ga0209099_1001218_pt1 | contig 26704 bp, 25 predicted proteins | sample AD_JPNHW2_MetaG_FD_184430 | JGI IMG/M metagenome (GOLD analysis project Ga0209099, IMG submission 184430) | Active sludge microbial communities of municipal wastewater-treating anaerobic digesters from Japan - AD_JPNHW2_MetaG (SPAdes) (version 2) | ecosystem: Engineered > Bioreactor > Anaerobic... | reverse complement strand
GTAAAACACATTATCAATATGAGAAACAGCACGGATTTTCTCAAGATTTCCTCCAGTTTTGAAAAGAATTGTTTAAATATAGTTTTTGAGAGTGATCAAAGCAAGAAAAAACCGGATTGTTTTAAATACTGAAAATACATTGTTGTAAACTTTTTCAATGATCACATCAGCCACATTTCAATAAGTTTGACTTGAATTGTAATATCTTTAATCTTTTGGAAGCGATCTTATTTATTAGTGAGGCGGAAATGTTAAAAAAAGGTGACAAGGCTCCTGATTTCAGGCTTTCAGATTCCAATGGTACTGAGATAAAACTGTCCGATTTTGCCGGATATTCCGTGGTTGTTTATTTCTATCCGAAAGATAATACTTCCGGATGTACGACCGAAGCAAAAGATTTCACTGCTCTGGTGAAAGAATTCAAAAAGAAAAATACTGTAATCATCGGGATAAGTGCCGATTCAGTTACTTCTCACAAAAAATTTGAAGAAAAACATGGACTTAAAGTTCTGCTTCTTAGCGATCCTGACAAAGAAGTTCTGCAAAAATACGGCGTATGGCAATTGAAGAAAATGTGCGGAAAAGAATCAATGGGCATTGTCAGGACAACTTTTGTCATTGACAAAAACGGCAGGATCGCCGATGTTTTTGAAAAGGTCAAAGTTGCCGGTCATGCTGGAGAAGTTCTTGAAACTGTCTGCTCACTTTGAAACCATGGAGGTGAAAATGTTCCCCGCAGGTAAAACGGTTGACGCAAGAGCAATTGACAGAATCGCCATAGAAAACGGCATTCCGTCACTTATTCTCATGGAAAACGCTGCATTTTCACTTTATCTTGAAACTGTAAAGATAATAGACCTTTTCAAACCGGAAAAGATTGTTCTTTTTGCAGGAAAAGGGGGCAACGGCGGTGACGGTTTTGCTTTGTTGAGAATATTGCGTGACCGTGGTTGCAAAATCCCGATGGAAATAGTTCCGTTTTTTGAAATACAGGAATTGACCGGGGATGCACTTCAGAACTGGAAAATGCTTCCGGCAGATATCAAAATCTCTGAAATGAAAAAGATAAAAGGCAAAGTTCTTTTTATCGACGGCATGGTTGGAACAGGTCTTAAGAACGACCTCAGCGGTAAAATTAAAGAAGCCGTTCCATTCATCAATAATTATAAGAACGAACAAGTCATCTCTATCGATATTCCGACAGGATTGAACAGCGATAACGGTCTATTAATGTCTGAAGCTGTGATCGCTGACACAACAGTCACGATGGGAATTTACAAGATCGGGATCTTTGCAGCTGACGGCCCTTCAGTATGCGGCAATATCGTTCTCGGAAGAATATCGGCTCTTGATGCGAAAAATGCTGATACCGGATATTATGTCGCAGATGAACTCATTCCTGAACCTGTAAAAATTGCTGTTGACAGCTATAAAAACAAATGCGGGCATTGTCTTGTAATAGGCGGAGATATTGAAAAACTCGGTGCTACGATCATTGCGGCGAGATCATTTTTATCTTCAGGAGGAGGACTTATAACTGCCGCATTTGACACAAAACTGCACAAAAAGATCGCCGGAATAATGCCGGGCATGATGCTTACAGACATTAAAACTGCTGAAGAAAACATCAATGAATACAGCTCGTTGATCATAGGTCCGGGACTTACTTCGTGGCCTTTCAAAAAATTCTCGTCTTTAAGCGGATTTAAAGGGATCATCATCGCTGACGCAGGAATGTTCGATCTGATGAAGAAGTATCCTGAAATATTGAGCTCGCTTAAAAAATGCAGGATTGTTTTCACACCGCACCCCGGTGAATTGAAAAGGTTTCTCTCAGCAAGTAACAAAGAACCGTGGATAGATTCGGTTGAAAGATTTCCGCTTGAAAGAAACCATATTCTTGTCGCAAAAAGTCACGCCACATTTATCAGAAACATCAATAATACAGTTATCGTTCCTCACGGAGCCAAAGCACTGTCTTTCGGCGGATCGGGAGATGCACTTACCGGAATACTTGCCTTCGAAACATTTTACAGCGGACTTGAAAAAGGCTGTCTGAGAGCGGTTTTAAGACACAGGTTTGCCGGAATTGAACTTGAAAAAAAATATTCATCATCATATCATAACATTGAAAAACTTGTTGAACTTATTGGAATTACAGGAAATATCCATGAATAAGAAAGAAGCTGTAAAAACTCTGAAAAATGAGCATGAGACAGAAAAACTGGCTTTTGAATTAGGAAAAGAACTTGCCGGCGGCGAGCTGATAACTCTTGACGGAGACCTTGGAACAGGAAAAACTTTTTTTACAGGAGCGTTGTGCACAGCGCTTGCCATCGAAAGAAGAAATATAAGCAGTCCGACCTATGTGATAATGAGAAAGATCGAAGGGTCATTGACTGTGTATCACTGGGATTTTTACAGAATAAACCATGAAGATGAGCTTTTCACAGCAGACTTTTTTGAATGTCTGCATGAGAAAAACGCCGTAAATATTGTTGAATGGGCATCGCTATTTAAAAAAAGCTGGGAAAATTACGAACCCAGAATTGAGATCAATCTTGAATTCGGAGACACAGATGACGAGCGAAGAATCAAAATCGAAAGGATCGGCACCCGTTGAAACACCACCTGTCGAAGAGGAAAGTATTTTAAATAGACCAAGGCCGAAACTGAACCTCGCTAATGAAAAGAAAGCCAAGCCCAAACTGCCTGAAAAAACTATTTTGGAGCAGGAAGCGGCGGCGGAACCTCCGAAAAAGGAAAAACTCGAAGAAATAAAGGAAAAAACAGCTAAAATAGCATCTGAAATATATGGAAAAGTTTCTGACGGGCTTTCTTCAAAACTTAAAACAGGAACAAGCTTAAAAGAATCTGGAAAAATAATTATCGCAAACAGCAGAATACTGGTTTTCGCACTTGCTGTCACACTTATCATGATCTTTGTTTCAATGTTTTTATATCACTATTTTTCTTCCGGTTTCAACTCGCTTCTTTCCGGTTTTTACAGCAATTCTCCGGCACTTGACGGTCCTTTTGACTATATTTATTATTTATTCTGGGCAGTTACGAAAGTGTTCTTCCATGCGATTGTTATCGCCGCCTCATTTTTAATACCGTTCATTCTTTCATATATTATTACTTCACCTCTTAATTCCATTATCAGTATTATGGCAAAAGACCTGTCTGATGGAAAACCTGTTGAAGGAGCTGATTTTTCATTTGAAGATGCTTTCGAGGACATTATAAATTCACTTCAAGTTGCCGGACTATCGGCAGGACTGATACTGATCGCCTTTTTTCTCAATCTGATCCCGGTCATCGGTCAGATTGCAGCTTTTGCTATTTTCATTGCTGTCTTTTCTATGCTGATAAACGATTTTTCATTACAGAACAGCAACCTTGATCCTAAAATGAAGATATTGTGGATGAGAGATCATCCTTTCCATTGTCTGAGAACAGGCACACTGCCTGCAATTCTTGCGATGCTACCTCTTTTAAACAATGTTATTCTCGCTCTTGTATTTCCAGTGCTGATAATTCATGCAGTACTTAATTTTGAACAGATAAAGAAAATCGGTAAAAATCATAATGAAAACTGAAAATGAAATAAAATCGGGTATTTATATTCATATTCCTTTTTGCACTTCAAGATGTTTCTACTGCGATTTTTTCAGCAAGGTCGTAACAAATGAAAATATTAAAAGAAACTACTCAAAAGCCGTAACCATAGAATTGAAAAGAAGACTGCCGGAACTTGACGGCACAACTGTAAGTTCTGTTTATATAGGCGGAGGATCGCCTTCACTGATGGATTCCTCTTTCTTTGCCGGACTTTCTGAAATTTTCACTATGTCAGGAATCGACCTTGACAGAGTTGAATACACTGTTGAAGTGAATCTTAATGATATAGACTGCAAATGGATATCAAATCTGAGAATGACTGGAGTTAACAGAGTAAGTGCCGGAATTCAGGCATATGATGACACCGTTTTAAAAGAGATCGGAAGAAGAACAACTGTCGAAGATATCAAGAAGAATCTGCCGATCTTGAACAGTTATTTTAAAAACCTTTCGATCGACCTTATTTACGGATTCGGAAAAAACAGAAATATTACCAATGAACTTGACGAGTTATTTGCAATTGTTGACCCGGTTCATATTTCAGCATATCAATACACTCCGCCACACACTAAGAATGCTCCTGTCCTGCTTGATGAAGAAATTACCGCTTTGCAGGAAGCCGAAATAAAAGATTTTCTCAAAAATAAAGACTTTACGAGATACGAGATCAGCAATTATGCAAAAAAAGGTTTTGAAAGTGTTCATAATTCAATTTACTGGCAAATGGGGTCATGGCTCGGAATCGGTGCAGGAGCAAAATCGTTCAATTCTATTAAAAGAGAGCATGGTTTTTATGATGAAAACATAAACTCTTTCATTAACGGTGAAGGATCGAGCAGGTACACATCAACATTCCGGGAACAGATCGAGGAATTTCTACTTATGGGACTCCGTATGACAGAAGGGATCGAAATAAAACGGCTGGAAAGATATTTTAATTCTGACATCGACCTCATAATCGATCCATCAGTTATAAACGAACTGACAGATGAAGGTCTCATCGAGAAAAAAGACGGATATCTCCGATGCAGTGAAAAAGGACTCGACTTTCTGAACCCTGTCCTGTTAAAACTGTTTGATTCAATAAAAGCAGGTTGAAATGATAGGTGAAATTGAACAGAAATATAAAAAAAGCGGACTTCGCATTATCGGAGTCGATGAAGCCGGAAGAGGACCTCTTTGCGGACCTGTTGTAACTGCGGCAGTATGTCTTTTAAAAAATATCGAAGGACTTGACGACTCTAAAAAGCTGAGTGAAAAGAAGCGATTGGAACTTGTTCCACAAATAATTCAAAACAGCATCTGGAGAGTTTTTTCAGTAAGACCCTGCATAATTGATGAACTTAACATTTTTCAGGCTACTATGTTCGGAATGTCTAAATGTATCGAAAAAGTTCTGCAGAAAGTTTCTCAACCGCACATAATTCTGATTGACGGGAATAAAGTTACCGGCAGATTCGAGTTTGAAGAAGCGATCGTAAAGGGCGACTCGAAAAGCATCAATATCGCCGCCGCATCGATACTTGCAAAATGTCATCGTGACCGGATCATGGAAAGATGGAGCAAAATATATCCGCAATACAACCTTTCATCACACAAAGGTTATGCCACCGTTGAACACTATGATCTGCTTGAAAAAGAAGGACCTTGCGAAATTTACAGAAAAAGTTTTCGGCTTGTGAGGGAAAAACACCCGGAACAAATGGATCTGTTCTGAATTTTATTCGGCACCGGTACCCGGTTTATATTCCTCAAATTCCCACTTGAAATTGTCTATGAGAGACATTGAATCAAGAGCATGATCTCCAAGATCCCATATTGCAAGTCTGAGAGTTATAACTTCTCCGGGAACAACATTTCCTCTCGTTATAAGCCAGCCTGTTCCTCCGCTTGACTCAAATCCGGTTCCCTGAAGTTCTTCAGTACCGATACAGGATGTAACACCTTTGCTCGTTGCATTTACACACTGTTTAAAAAGCCCGGCCGGAGCAAGATTTACGCCGACAGGATTTCCGAGTGCATCTCTGCCGAGATTTTTATCAGCCGGATTCTGAAACTCAGGATTGTCGCTGGTATAAGTCGAATCAAGAAGTGCCACAAAGAAATCGTTATACTGCGAACAGATATAAGTCGGATATTCAATTGTCAGGAAGTAGAGATTGAAACTGAATGATTTTGCCGCTTCAGGAACTCTTATTCTTAATTTAAGCATAACAGAATCATATGTATTTCCAGTCGTACCGGTAGACCCGCCGCATGAAGGAGATGAAGGATATTTGTTGCCGTTTGCACCATACCAGTCACTAGGAGCCGCACTCGACACACCCTGATTTAAAGCTTTCATCGGATTTCCAACCTTGCCTGAAGTAATAGCCAGCATCTGAGAACCCAGAGTAGGCTTTATGACATTACCGAGTGCATTCAGCATCCCGTTGCTGTCAATATTAGCTCCAAAACTTCCGTCCGGCTTCAATATCTCAGCACTTATAACACCCCATCCGCTTGCAGCATCTTCAGTTGCTGTCTTACAAAGTCCTATTGCTCTGGCATAATCCATTGGATCTTTTGATGTCGCATTAAGTGTATCATCACATTTGTATATCTGTGAATTTTCATTTTCGTCATGTGAGCAGAAATGTATCGCCGGGTCCCAGGCAGACTTAGGATCCGGACACTGACTTTCAACTTCACAGCAGTCTTCGCATGCAGGGTGTCCGTCACCGTCAATATCAGTCCCATTATCAATAGTTCCGTCGCAATCGTTGTCTATACCGTCACTGCACAGATCTCCTGTTTCCACTTCAGGAAGCACTTCGCCTTCACAAGGACCCCAAGTACCATCGCTTCCGCATGTTCTGACACTGGCTTTACAAGGACCGATACCTTCTGTTTCAGGCAAGCTCTGATAGTTGCATTTTTGAGTTTCCTTTGGGGTGCATTCTGTATTACTGCCAGTATTTCCAGAATTACCTGAATTTCCGGAATCACCTGTGTTGCCATCATCGCCAGAATCGGAAGTATCAGGAAGCGAAACTCCGTTATCATTATTTTCGACGCAGACATTATTCTGAAGGTCACAAGTATAACCTATCTGACAATCATCCTGAGAATAACATTTTTTATCGTTATTTTCATTGCTGTCGTCGGGCTCACCGCCACATGAATAAATAAAAAACATTAATACAAAAATAATAATTGAAAAAATCCTTCTCATACGACCTCCTGCTTAAAACACAACATCATTATGCAATTATCTGTTTTTTTTATAAATAATCAATAGGGTCAGGTAATCCAGCCTGTCTGAAACCAGCCAGCCTCAATCTGCACGAATCACAAATTCCGCAACTTTTTCCATCAACCGAAGGGTTATAGCAACTGTGGGTCAAAGAATAATCGACATTTAAAGAAATCCCCAGCTGAATTATATCCTTTTTCGACATTCTGATCAAAGGCGCTTCAACAGAAATTCCCTTTTCAACTCCCATTTTGGTTCCTTTTGAAATAGTTTTGTTGAAAGCTTCAATAAATTCGGGCCTGCAATCAGGATAACCTGAATAATCAACAGCATTTACACCGATAAAAATAGTGCCGGCATCCATAGTTTCGGCAAAACCTGAAGCAATTGAAAGAAATATAAGGTTTCTCGATGGTACATATGTAGTCGGAATTTCACTGCTCAATTTGTCAGGGACTGCCATATCTTTATTTATCAGAGAACATTTTGAAAACAATGAAAGATCTATATTGAATACTGTTGATCTATCTGCAATACCGTATTTTTCAAGCGTTTTTCTCGACTTTTCGACCTCTATCAAATGACGCTGTCCATATACTATTGTAAGTGGAAAAAGTTCGTAACCTCTGCTCAAAGCAAGTGCAAGCACCGTGGCAGAATCAAGCCCGCCGCTGAAAAGTATCACCGCTCTTTTGTTCATTCCATTGTCACCATAAATCCAAAATGGATCTCCAGAACTCCATCTTTACCTAAAAGCACCTCTGGAGGATTAGAAAAAGGTGCCGCCATTTTAAAAGCATTGATCGCTTCACGGTCGAGAAAATCAATCCCTGATGCAGTCTCAACACTTGCCGTTTTCAAAGTACCGTTTTTATTAATTTTAACAATAAGTTTGGTATATCTGTCCTTTTTTCCGTAAAGATGTCCCCCCGGATCGTTTATCATCAGAACATATGACGGAGTCCAGTGCTGCGAAATGGCCTGTTTAAGTTTGTTGAAGTAAGCCGCATAAACAAATTTATTAGTATTAAGAAGTGTTTCGTTACTTGTTTCAATATCCTTTAAAAAGTCGTTCGAAGGAGAAGTCAACACACTGTCATTGCCGTTTAGATATGGCAGGAATCTTGCCGGAATTCTATGCCCTCCGACAAACTTAGCCCCTTCCTGATCTTCGGTATCTTTCGCAAAAATCTCACCCGGAATCTCTTTTTCAGATCCTTTCTGATAGTTCCCGTCAGATCCTTCGAAACCTTTCAATTCACCTTTTTTGCTCTTTTCAATGTTCTGAGCAGTTTCTTCATTCTCAGGACCGCTTACAATCGCTTCCTTTGAATCCTTGTTTTCATTTGAAGGTGTTAAAGAGAGTTTTTTTCTAAGTTTTCTATCACGGATGGATATCGCTGTATCAAAATCGCTTTTTGATTCCTTATTGACAGAGCTGTCATATTCTGAAAGAAATTTAGCCTTTTCAGGCTTTTTCTCCTTTTCGGGCTTTGCAATATCAACAACCTGTCCGTTCAAAAGCTGGTCTTTCATTTTTTCCGGCACAATATTTTTTTTATTATCCTGAATTCCCTGAAATTCATTTCCATTAAAATATTTGATCGAAACCAGATTCTCGTCTGAATTTAAAGGAACATTGATCTTTATCATCAATCCCAAGCCGTGAATGATTATTGATACCAGAATAAATGGTATCAGGTTCGATCTTGAGGAAGAATTTCTGAAATTATTTCTTTTAACCATTCCTTAACAGTCCCGTTCACAAATCCGGAATCCAGATCCCGGTCAAAACAAAAAGAAGCAAACTCCTCGAACAGTATACCGAATTCTTTCTGCATTTCACTAAGAATTTTTGGAATGAAATGTATTCTTCCCGGCTCAAAGTCTCTAGTATCCCTGAATTGAACCATTGCAAAACGGTAAATAAGCTCTCTCACCATAGGCTCACCGTTTATTTCCAGCTCTGAAATTAAATATTCACGAAAACGGTCTTTAAACCGTTCAAAGTCTCTGTCAGATAAATTTGTGTTCAATTATTTGGCTTATTCTTTAGGTGCTGCCGGTTCTTTTGGAGGTTCCTGACACTTATCATCAATGAACATCGTTCCTTTAGGACAGCATCTGCCTTTTCCGCCTTCATGATATCCAGCAGGACAGATAACAGTTTCAACAGTATCACTGTAACGGGAGCACTGGCCTTCCATTATGAAGTTAAATCCTTCTTCACAGCAAAGGTGTTCAACAAGGTGACTTCCGGGATTGCAGTTATCAAGTATCTTGAACGAAGGAACAATGCAAAGCTCTTCATCAAGTATAAATCCCGCTTCACAGCTTCCTGATTTATTATACTGTGATGTTATATTAAACTCACCTAGATACAATTCCCCCCCTTTGAAATTCAGATCTGATTCAAAAACATAAACATTATCATTGAATTTTCTATCAATGATCAGGATGAACTTATAGTTGCCAGGCTCTACTTCATATTTCTTTTCTGTGTTGAATTCGAAGTAATCCTTCAAAACGGTTTTATTTCCCTTTTTAAGGAAAAGGATAACATTTCCGCTCGGATAATTATTCTTCAAATGTATATGTGTTACAGAAGCCGGAATTTTGAGATCTCTGTTGGGAGATTCCTTAAAACTGTCCAGAGGATGCTTCTGACCATTTTTAGTTATTTCGTCAAAAATATCTTCGATGTATTTATCAACTGAATTTCCATGCTCTGGCTGAAGCTTGAAAATATCAACCATTTCAGCAACTTTTTTTCCTTTGCTCTGCTCCTTTATAAGAGCGACCTTTTTTTCCAGAAGCGAGTTTTTGCCCTCATTTTTGTCTGCACTTCCGCAACTAATTGAAAACACAACAAAAACCGCAATAAGCGCTATCAGTTTCCTCATTTTCATCTCCAAAAAAAATTATTAAACATTTCATTCATGTGAAACAAGCGTATTTCCGACACCGGAATACTACATTATTATGTTTCGTAAATCAACATTATATAGAACATTTATTATGTCGTTTTTAATATTCCAGACTTGTTGACCATTTTCATTCATGTTTTTTTCATCAGTATTTTCAGCATATTATAAACATTGCGCTTGACATACCATATCATAATCTTAATATTGCCTGTGTAATTATTTATCTCGCAGTAATTACATGGCGTAACGGCGTTGTGAAATGGAGGAAAAAAGATGTTTCCGCAAGTTAAAAAGTCGAAGAAAAAAGTCAAACCTTACACCGAAGTGATCAATGAACAAAGAGGTGAACTTGAAAAAGACCCTATTTACAAGGATTTAATCGACATCACTTCTTATCAGAAACCGAAAACAAGATCAGAATGTCTGAAGTTGAAAAGACCGTGTCTTTTTGTTTCGTGCAAGTACCATCTTTTCCTTGATGTAAACCCGGAAACCAAGTCAATTAAATTCAATTTCCCGGGAAAAGAAGTTTGGGAACTTAGGGAAACATGCGCTCTTGATGTTGCCGATAAGGGGGGTGTAACACTTGAAGAAGTCGGTGCCATTATGAATCTCACAAGAGAAAGAATCCGTCAGGTTGAAATGAGGGCTTTGCAAAAACTCCGCCAGAACAGTGCTAAATATAATATTAAGAATCTCAGTTTTCTCAGTAGCAAGTAATTATAAACTGCTTCTGTAGATATCGATAATATCCTGTTTAGAAAGGCTTTTAAATCGTCCTATTTTGCTATATTTCAAGGCAGAATCCGCCATTTCTTCAAATTTTGATCCGTCTATGCCTATATCCGATAATTTTGAAGGAATTCCGACCGATCTGAAAAATTCAGCAGTTTTATCAATTGCCTGCAAAGCAGTATCCATTGAATCAATTCCCTGAACAGACCATACATTCTTTCCATATTCTGCAAATTTTACTGCATTTTTTTCATCCAGCACTTTTCTCATCCAATGCGGTGTAAGTATGGCAAGACCTGTTCCGTGAGTAATATCGTATTTGGCACTTAATTCATGCTCAATCATGTGTGTCGCCCAGTCGCCATCCTTACCAACTCCGAGAATTCCGTTCAGAGCTATTGTGCCGGCCCACATTATATCAGCCCTTGCTTCATAGTTACAGGGATCTGTTACAGCTACCGGACCCGATTTAATTACCGTTTTCAAAACAGCTTCAGACAAAAAGTCCGGAAGCATTGCATCAGGATAACTGAAATACTGTTCGAAAACATGACTCATGATATCCGCTATTCCGGCTGATGTCTGATCTTTGGGAACAGAAAATGTATAGACCGGATCAAGAATGCTGAACTTCGGCTTCATTTTCATGCTTCCAGTGGAAAGTTTTTCCATAGTCGCTTCATTTGTAATTACCGCCCCTCCGTTCATTTCACTTCCTGTTGCGGCAAGTGTAAGGACTGTACAGATTGGAAGAGCTTTCTTGATCGAAGTCCGCCTTGTGAAAAAATCCCATGGATCACCTGAATAATATCTTGCGACAGCAATTGCTTTGCAACAGTCAATCACACTTCCTGCTCCGGCGGCAATTATAAAATCGATACCCTCTTCACGACAGATTTTAGCACCTTCGGCAACAGTTTTTATTCTTGGATTGGGATCAATTCCAGACAACTCGACAAAAGGAATAGAATGTTCATTCAGCTCTTTAACGATATCATCATAAACTCCATTCCTTTTTATACTGCCGTGTCCATAGGCAAGAAGAGCCTTGGTGCATTTTTCCTTTTTCAGAGTCTTTCCGAGAACACTTACCTGACCTTTTCCAAAAAATATTTCAGTAGGAAGTGTCAACCAGAAATTATTCATCAGAATCCTCCTCTAATGTTTCTGTTAATAAATTTCATTTGCGAAACAAAAAGTCCCGAAATTACAACTATAACACCGAGACTTTTAACTATTCCGAACTGCTCTCCATAGAAAAAAAATGAAAACAGTGCTGTAATGACAGGAATGAGATTTGCAAAAGTATTGGCTTTTGTGGCTCCCAGAAAAGAGACAACAGGAATAAAAAGTAAAAATGAAACGGTCGACGGAAATATTCCAAGCTTCAAAACCGCCTGAACAGCTTCGATCCTGTGTTCTGAATTTATAAAAGAGTTGAATTCCAACATAAAAAATAAAGGCATGAACATTGTTGCAGCAATAAGATTCTGCCAGAATACTATTACCACACTGTCATACTTGCGAGCCACATTTTTCAGTACAATTGAGAAAAAGATGGCACTTATCACTGCTACAAAAAGAAGCATAACACCTTTTATGGAAACGGAATTTCCGCTCTTATCACCGGTAACGACCATAATTATTCCGGCAAATGAAACTATCATCCCTGCAAAATTAATAACCGATATTTTCTCTTTTTTACCTGCCATTGCCAGAAAGAACGGTGTTAAAAGAGGAATTGTCGATATTATTATGGCTCCGGTTGTAGGAGTTACATACTGCATTCCATAACCTTCACCGAGAAAATAACAAAATGGTTCGAAAAATGCCAGCAATATAAAGAGCTTAATATCACCACTTTCCAATTTCAGCCTTTTTCTGATAATAAATGATATCACTGCGAGCAGAGAGACAGAAATAATAAGTCTGAAGAAAATTATTGTCACCGGACCGTAACTTAAAAATGCATCTTTGTACCAGACAAAAGAAAGAGCCCAGAAACTCATTGAGATAAACGCATACAGATATATTTTTAATGAACTCAAAATAGTCTCCCCGGAAAAAGGGACATTTAGTGTTTGTTGATTTTTTCTTTAAGGTCCTTTCCAGCCTTAAAAGAAGGCAGTTTTTTTGCAGGTATTACAATTTTATTGCCGTTCTTCGGGTTTACACCATCTCTTTTTTCATATTTTTTAACAATAAAACTGCCGAACCCTCTGATCTCAACTCTTTCACCTTTTTCCATTGCACCGGTTATACTGCCTGTTATAAGATCAATATACTTCAACGCTTCTTTTTGCGAAACACCGAGTTTCTTCGCTATTTCCTTTGATAATTCCGATCTGTTCATTGAGTCCTCCTAAAATGAGCCTGATTTATTCACACTATATCCCTGTTCTTCTTTCCAGCCTTTCAGTTTTTTCATACTTTTAAGAGCTTCTGCTTTTGCACCATCTTCAGATTTTGAACTGAAACCGAATGTAAAACTCTTTTTCAAAATCCCTTCAACCCAGTAAGCAGAGTAAAGAACTGCATAAAAACCCTGATTCAGTGTAGTGGAAACAGTGCTTTTAACATTGACATGTCCCTGTGCTTTCAGCTGACTTATTGCAGAACTTTTTGCTTTGGCAACATTTTTGCCATCTTCAAAGGAGAATGTCCAGGTAATCGAATTTCCATCTTTATCAACTGCTTCGGCAAATGCCGCAGCTGCAAAAACAGAAAATGAAAACGAGAAAATGAAAATGAAAACTATCACACTTTTCATAAAAGACCTCCGATATAAATAAATTAACGACCGATTTTGCCAAATGTATGAAATAAAGTCAAATGAAACTGAAAACTACATAGTCTTCAAAAGCTTTTTTGCTTTGGCATTGTAGTCACTTGAAGAATCGGTTCCATCAATGATCTGATTAAGAAGCTCTCTTGCCTTATCCTGATTCTCGTTTCTAAGACTTCTTGCCTGCATATAGAGCTCTTTTGCCTTTTCATCACCCATCTTGCTGCCGGACTTGGATGATTTGCTTTCAGAAGAAGATGCGCTGTTCAATGCCTGAATATCTGAACTCATCTGTCCGCCTGATATTTTTTCATCATATTTAAGAAGTTTTTCAATTCCGGCACGGAGTTCAGCACCTTTTTCCTTCTGGCTTTTTGTCCACTGTCTTTTAAATTTAGCCAGTTCCAGCTTCATAAGGCTTGCCTTCTTTGAAACATCTTTATCGCTGGACTGTGACGCATCATCAAGTTTGTTTGAAGCACTGTCAAAATCCTTTGACAGGTAAAGCTCAACCGCCCTGTCAAGACTTGCCTGACCTGAATCTGAAACAACATTGTCAACCTGAGCAGGTTTCGGTTTCGGCGCAGGCTTGTTTGCGTTAGCAATTTTTTTTCTCTCAAGTCTTTTTTCTTTTTCAGCTTCTTTTTTAGCTGCGACTGCTTTCTTCTCTTCAGTAGCTTTAGCCTGAATGTCCTTTGCTTTTTCAGCACCCACTTTTAAGGCAAGTTCACTCTGGAGTTTCTTGATCTCTTCATTATCAGGATTTTCAATCAGTGCGGCATAAATCTTTTTCAGTGCTTCATCTTCTTTCTTGCTTTCAAGAAGCCCTTTTATTTCACTGACCAGCCATCTGCTGATAACTTCAGGACCTACAAAAGCTTTCATATCATCATAAAACATGGAATCTTCAGGGATCAGTTTAAGTGTTTTTTCAGCTTCTTCTTTATTTTGAGCGAACATAACTTTTGCCTGCTCAAATTTAACCTGAATTTCTTTTTCCTTATTTATAAGAGTCTGTCTTTCGATCAACTGCTTATTACCGGGAGCTTTTTCGAGGAAAAATTGAACATTTTTTTCAGCATCTTTAAGCTCTTTCTTTTCAATAAGCTCATCAATCTTGTCAATATCTTCTATTCCAAGTTTGAACGCCTGTTCCTGTTGGACAATTGCTATCTGTTCCGACTGTTTTTTGAAAAGATATACACCGGCAGCCACACCTGATAAAACAACCAGAATTGCAACCCACGCCAATGCGGAACTCTTCGACTTTACGGGAACATCAGCAGCAACATCTATTTTTTCAACTTTTCTGCTGAACTTTTCCTTCATTTCTTCATTGAGGATTTCGAATCTGATCTGCCTTGCACCTGCAATAATTACATCATTATGATACAGAACGGCATTAGGAGTTTTACTTCCGTTCACTTTTATACCGTTTCCGCTTCCCATATCTGAAACGGCATAATGATCACCATCTCTGACAACTTTAAAATGTTTTCTTGAAACTGAAATATCACTGATAACAAAATCATTGTCCAGACTTCTTCCTGCAATGACCTCTTCTCTTGTTATATCAATACTCTTTCCTTCATCTTTCCCGTCCAGAATAGTTAATCTGGCATCAGCGGAATGACCTGAAAGCGCAGCGAGATCAATGATCGCAGTTTTTTCCGCCGCCATATCCTCTTCTTCATCATCATCGTCAAGCAGTTTGGGAGTAATGGAAGCTATCGGTGGTGGAGGTGGAGTCATCCCGCTGTCAGCAGGCCTGTTCATAGATTCCTTTTTAGCTTTTTCCGCTTTGATCTTTTCAGCAAGCTTTTTAAGATATTCCTTGTCAATTGTAGGTTTTCCAGTTCCCTGTTTGTTTTCATCCATTTGGCAGCGCTCCTATTTCAAAACTGTACACAAAAAATAATACATAATTTGATATTGCAAAAAAGGCTAAAAGTCAATTATTTATCTGACATCGTAAACGAAGGGAATTCATATGCGGATGCACTTTCAGATTTTAAAAAAATTATGTATTATTTTTTCATGGTGATATAATGCCACGCTGAAGTTTTTATGACTTTTCTCAATTTGCGGAGATTGTGATTGGAAAGTACTTTTAAGGGTAAAAACATTGTCCTTGGTATAACTGGAGGAATAGCTGCATATAAGTCTGTATATTTATTACGCCTTCTTATCAAAGCAGGAGCTGGTGTTCAAGTTATAGGTACAAAAAATTCACTCAATTTTATCGGCAGGTCTACATGGGAATCGCTTTCCGGAAAAGTGCCTCTTTATGATACTTTTGAAACAAAAGAACCGTCCAGAATAGGTCACATAATGCTTGCTCAGGATGTCGATGCAATAGTTGTGGCTCCTGCCACTACCAATATAATAGCAAAGGCAGCATGCGGGATAGCGGATGACCTGCTTTCGACTGTGCTTATGGCGGCAACAGTTCCGGTCCTTTTTGCCCCCGGTATGAATACTGCAATGTATGAAAATCCGGCAAATTTGAAAAACATGGAAACGCTGACAAAAAAACACGGCTTTCACTTTATTGATGCAACAACCGGTGAGCTTGCATGCAAAACGACAGGTAAAGGCAGAATGGCTGAACCGGAAGAAATCTTCAAAAAACTTTCAGAAATACTATCGCCTTCGAAAAATGGGATTAAGTGGCTGATAACAGGTGGTGCAACAAGAGAATATATTGACCCGATAAGATATATAACGAATGGCTCTTCCGGAAAAACAGGGCTTAAAATTGCAGAAGCGGCTTACAGTCTGGGCGGAGATGTGACTTTTATCGGAGTGAATGTGGAAAAACCTGAAAAATGCCCATTCACTTTTATCAAAACTGTTACCTCTGCCGAAACATCTCAAATTGTAAAAAAGCTCTCAACGGAAACAGACATTCTGATCATGAGTGCCGCGATTGCGGATTTTTCTCCAGTTAAAAGCGAAAACAAGATTAAGAAAGGTGAAAAAAAAATAACTCTCGAACTCAACAGCACTGAAGATATTCTGAAAAGCACCATTCCTTTAATGAAAAAAGGATCGGTCAGAATCGGCTTTGCAGCAGAGACAGATGATCTTGTTCAGAATTCAATGAAAAAACTGACCGCAAAAAAACTTGATCTCATTATTGCCAACCTTGTTTCCAAAGAAAATGATCCTTTCGGCTCTGACTCCAATTCAGTCCTGATAATCGAAAATTCAAGTTCTGAAAGTTTTGACAATATTTCGAAATCGGCTCTGGGCAAGATTGTGGTTGAGAAAGCTTTAAAAATGCACAAGGATAAAAATGAAAAGTAAAAAACCTGCATTGAAAAGACTGCTCACCTCTACTCAGGAAGATTATCTTGAAGCTGTTCTTGACCTTACGACTGTAAAAACCGTTACAAGGAACAAAGATCTGGCTGACCGGCTCGGTGTTAAAAGAGCGACTGTAACCCGTTCGATAAAGGCTCTCGCCCTCAAAGGACTGATTGATCATGAAACACATGGATATATATCTCTGACCGAAAAAGGAAAAGAAATCGCCGTCGAGATAACTTCAAGACACAATTTTTTAAATCATTTTTTCAGGGATATCCTTGAACTGGAGAAAAAAGAAGCTGAAATGATCGCCTGTAGAGTTGAACATCTCATATCAGGAAAAGCTCTTGCAAAATTCAAAGCATTTGTTGACAAAGTAGATAAAAATATAAAAGAGGTCAGATAATGGAAAGGACTTTTTCTACCGGAACCGTAATTCTGGAAAAGAATTCCATTTCTAATTTATTTTTTGTCATAATCAGAGGCAAAGTTAAATTTGAATCAGGAAACAAAACTTTTTTTCTTTCCGATAATGATTTTTTTGGAGAGGAATCAGCTTTTCTAAGAAAGTCGAATCCTTATTCGATTGTTGCTTCTGAAGAAACAGTCATACAGATATTTGATATTCAGGAAGCCAAGGACTATATTTTCGGCAATCCCAAGATATTCTTTTCGCTTTTTATAAAGAATGTTTCAAAAACATGGGAATGCATTGAATCTGTATCGGAGAAGCACCCTGCCTATATCGGATTTATCGAGAAAATATTTCCTTATATAACCAAAGGTGATACGGAAACACCAGTTGCCGAACTCGGAATAACATTGACAGAACTTTCCTCAAGGATCGGTATTGAACCGGAAAGAATAACATCGTTAATATCATCAATAGAACATCTCGGGCATATCCGGATGGAAAATAACGGAAAAATATTTACTATCGGAAAAAAGAATTTCCAGAAATTGACTGGCGCATACTACGAAAACCGCAATTTTGCTTTAATGACCGAACTGAAAGGGTGCGGTTCTTTTCCACTATTAAATAAGCTTAAAAACAAGGAATTTTAATATTATATAAGATTGACAGATATAGCAGGTTACTGAAATGAAAATTAAATGCCCTCATTGCAACACAAACTACAATGTAGATGACTCAAGGATCCCTGAAAAAGGTTTGCTGGTTAAGTGTTCTGTTTGTCAGAACCAGTACAGGATCAAGAAAAAACAGGATGAAGTGACTGATGACGACATTGTCGGACAGACTTTGAGCATGATGGATACCGCTATGCCCGGTGAAAAAAAGCAGGAACCTGTAAAACCTGCTAAAGAAACGATCCGTCCTTCGGTCAGGGCAGATTCAGATGATGAAGATGAAAACGGACTCTTTGATGAACCCGGTCCGGCAATCAACAAACCTGAACCTGTAACAAAACCTTCTTCGGTTGCAGCAAAACCTTCCTTCAAAAAATCTGATTTTGAAAATGATAATGACGGCGAAGAAAATACATTGAATTTCAAGGTTAAAGATTTCCGGAAAGAAAATGCTCCGCAAAACAAACCTGAAAATCCTGCAAAACTGGCTAAGACCGAAGACTTTTCTGACAACAAAAAAGAGAAACAACATGACGAATTCGGCGTATCGAGCGATAGATTTGATGAAGATTCCCTTTTTGATAATTCACCTTCACCGAAAAAAGAACAGTCCGGTGCCGATGATCTTTTCAGAAACGATTTTGAATTTCCTGACGATGATATCAAGGAGAGTGCAGGAGATTCTCTGGGATTATTCAAGGAAAGTCCGTTTGCTAAAAAAGAAGCTGCGAAAAGTACAGAAAAAGCATCGACTCCTTCAAAACCTGAAAATAAAAAACCACAACCTGATGATTTTTTAAAGGATCTTTTTAATGATGCAGAGGATCATGACCAGCACAATGAGCAGGGACTTTATTTCAGAAATAAGGTAACAGGTAAAATCATAGGTCCGATAGATGAGTCTGATCTTGAAAAATTTATGTCTGAAGGGGTTATTTCTGAAGAAGATGATGTCAGCACTGACGGTTTAAACTGGGAATCAGGGAATTCCAGCAAACCGGCCAAAAAAGATTCACAATACGGGCTTACTATGGATGAGGAGGAGGGAGAGGCTTTCGAATCCCTTAATTTTGACAAAAAAATGAGCAATTCCGAAACAGGCGTTTTTAAAGATGTCAGATCCGAATTTGAAGACACATCATTTACAAATATTGGTGCTCAGGCATCCGTTGACCATGTATTCATTCCGGATGAATTTATCAGCTCTGAAACAGAAAAATCAGGCACAAGCAAGGCAAAATCCGCAAAAAAGGGAGCCGGAGCAGGCAGTTCTTTCTCATTTTATGCCATATTAAGCATTTCTACCATCATTGTTCTCGGGCTTATAGGCGGCGGTGTTTATTATTACATCAAATTTATAAAGGGAAATAAGGGGAACATCCTCGATAATATAAGTGAATCAATTGCGGTGAACACCGGTACTCTTGTAGATGTAAGAGAAGCTCTTAACAAAGACATTCCTTCCGACTATATTAACAGTATCGGCATTCTTAAACAGTATATAAAATCTGAAGATTCTGCACCAAGTGCCGTAGGTCTTGACGGTCAGGTTAAATTCAATCTTCTTATTTCGTACAATAAAAGAATAGAATCGTCAGCTACAACTACTGAAAAGATAGATGAGGCTATGAAAAAGGCGCCTGAAAATGTAGACCTCATAAAAGCGAAAGCTCTTTCTCTATATGAAGAAGGAAAATTTGATGAAGCTCTTGTTGTTGTCCAGCCGTTAGCTGAAACCAATGATGCTGAAATCTTTTATATTCTCGGACTGTGTGCCGCAGGAAAAAAAGATCTTCAGAAAGCTGAGCAGTTCTTCAATGCCGGATTTATTCAAAGTAACGGAAAAAGCACAAAGATCATGTATGCTCTTGCTGAAATGAAAAACAGGAACGGAGATTCTCAATCGGCTACAGCTTTTTTGAACAGAATCATAACCGAGAACAAGAATTATCTGAAAGCGCACCTGTTGAAAGCAAAAATACTTATGAATACCGAAGGAAAAATCGAAGACGCTGAAAAATTTCTTAAAGGTGTTGATACAGCTGTAATTTCACAATCAGAAGAATTCCAGAAAGCTGAATTTTATCAAATGCTTGCAACTTTAGCTCATAAACAGGATCGAGTTACAGAGGCAATAATGTATTATGAAAAAGCTGTTGCAATAAATAAAACCGATACTGCTGCTCTTGTAACAATAGGCGACTTCTATGTGCAGACCTCTAATTCAGCCAAAGCCATGGAATATTACGATATGGCATTGAAAATTGATGCAAAGAACACTCAGGCTATTCTCGGAAAAACAGAAATATTCATCCAGCTTGGACAGAACGACAGAGTTTTCCTCGAAATTGCAAAACTTGATATAAAATCGGTCACCGATGCCCAGTCTCTCATCCGTCTCGGAAAGATCTATGACAATGTGGGCGACAAAGGTAAAGCCATTGAATATTATGACCTTTCAATAAAAACCAACCCTTCTCTGATTGAGCCTTATGTTTCAAAAGCTATTATTCTGCTTGAATTTAAAAAAACCAAAGAAATAGATGAGATAGCGACAATACTTTCAAAGCTCGGCAAAGAAAATTACGCATACAACCTTATAAAAGGTATTGTCTTCTATGATGAAGCTAATTATCAGAAAGCCACTGAGTTTTTCACAAAAGCCGTTGAAAGAAACACCATGGGCGACGAAAGAGTCTTCTATTTTTACGGATTGTTCCTTTTTGATCAGCAGAAATATGAAGAATCTTCCAAAATGCTGGAAAAAGCCTATCGTTCAGATCCAAGAAAATATCATTATATGCAGGCCTATGCTGAAAGTTTGGAAAAAGAAAAAAAATACAAGTCTGTTATTGCCCTTCTTGAAGCAGGCGAATACAATGAAAAAAGGATGTACCGAAGCTATATCTCCCTTTCGAATGCTTTTTATTATACTGAAAAATATGAAGAAGCTCTTAACTTTATCAACAAAGCCATGGCTCTTAACAGTCAGAACACATACATCTATTATCTGAAATCAAGAATTTATTACGCTATGGAAAAATACAACGAAGCTGAAAAAGAGATTGATACAGCTGTTGTCCTTGATATGAGAAACTTCGATAATTACATGATGTACGCAAGAATACTGTCAAAGAAAGGTGATTATAAAGGTGCTATTGAAAAAATAGAAGCTGCTGAAAAAATAGACAGTTCCGATCAGGAATTGATGCTGATGAAAGGTATTGTCTACAGGAATCTGGAAGATTTCAGAAGCGCATTACAATATTTCAGAAAAGTCTCTGATAATTCACTGAGAAAAGAAGCTTATCTTGAAATAGGTGAATGTTATCTTCAGCTTAATAATCAGAATGAGGCTATGAAATACTTCCGAAAGGCTGAAGCTTCAGGAAACAAGCTTGCCAACAAACATCTTGCAATGATTTACTATGAAAGCGGAAAACTTGATACAGCTGTATCTTATTACCGTAAAGCATTGAGAGCTGACAAAAATGATATAATTGCTATGAAACAACTCGGATATATCTATAAGGAAAAACAGGAATGGGGCAAAGCTCTCAGCTATCTTAAAATGTATCTCAAGAGAATAACTGATCCTTATGAGAAAAGAATGATAACTGACGAAGTTTTCTACCTTGAAAAAAATATGCCGCATGGTCAGGTCGTTAAAAATACCGATGACCCGAATGAAATTGACAGTGACGATGCTGTCGCAATTGAAGAACGGGCAAAAGAACTGTATATTGAAGGAAGAGCTCTCAGACAGGAAGATCCTAAAACCGCAAGAGAGAAATTCCGTGAAATAATGAGTATTGTTCCAAAGACAAGCGAATACTACAAAAAAGCTTTCAAAGCTTTTAACAAGCTCAACTCCGAAGATTCAAAATAGTTTCTATTTCCTTGATTTAGCTTTTTTAAACTGTATAAAATCACTTCGTTAGTTTCTGTTTGTTTAAAGATTTTTTTTGGAGGAGAAAATGGGTTGCTGCTGTAACAAAAAAACATTGACCAGTACTGAACTTATGCACATCGAGCATACTTACGGTGCTCATAACTATCATCCGCTTGAAGTTGTTATCTGTAAAGCTGAAGGTGTATGGGTATGGGATCCGGAAGGAAAGAAATATCTTGACTGTCTCAGCGCATATAGTGCTGTAAATCAGGGTCACAGACATCCGAAAATCATAAAAGCTCTTAAAGATCAGGCAGATATACTTACACTTACAAGCAGAGCTTTCTTCAATGACAAATGGCCTGTTTTTGCGAAAAAACTCGCTGAATATACCGGCAAAGATATGATCCTTCCGATGAATACAGGTGCCGAAGCTGTTGAAACAGCAATAAAAATGACCCGCCGCTGGGGATATGAGAAAAAAGGAATTCCCGCTGATAAAGCTGAAATAATCGTAATGAAAGAAAATTTCCACGGTCGTACTACAACTATAGTATCCTTCTCGACCGATCCTGATGCAAAGAACAACTACGGACCTTTCACACCGGGCTTCAGAATAGTTGATTATAATGATCTTAAAGCAGTTGAAGCAGCCATTACTCCCAACACAGCCGGAGTGCTTTTAGAACCTATTCAGGGTGAAGCTGGAGTTTTTGTTCCTTTTGACGGTTATCTTAAAGGAATAAGAGAAATATGCGATAAACACAATGTACTTTTTGTCTGTGATGAAGTTCAGACCGGTTTCTGCAGAACTGGCAGAAAATTTGCTTTTATGCATGAAAATATCGTTCCAGATGTAATAATTATGGGAAAAGCTCTTGGCGGCGGCATGATGCCGGTTTCCGCTGTTGCGGCTAATAAAGAAATTATGGAAGTTTTTACTCCCGGCACACACGGATCGACTTTTGGCGGCAATCCTCTTGCATGTGCAGTTGCTACTGCCGCTCTTGATGTGCTTACCGATGAAAAACTTGACGAAAGAGCTGAAGAACTTGGAAAATATTTCAGAGAAAGACTTACCAAAATGAAAAGCTCAAAAATCGATATCGTAAGAGGTAAAGGGCTTCTCAATGCTGTCGTTCTCAAAAAAAATGCAGGAAAAGCAAGAATTTACACAACTGCACTTAAAGAAAAAGGTGTTCTTGCAAAAGAAACCCATGAATGGATAATCAGATTTGCTCCTCCTTTGACCATCACAAAAGAAGAACTCGACTGGGCTCTTGACATAATCGAAGAAGTTCTCAAGTAATTGATGCCGGCACTGCGACCTGCAAAGGGTTTTTCACTTATAATTCTTATTTTTCTTATTCTGACAGGTTTAACTTTCTATTATTTTCTCAGAGACGACGGAAAGAAATGGCCTCCGGGCATTATGGTGGAGTCCGAACCTGTTCAAGAGGACTTTTCAGCACAGAAAGTTCTTGATCTGAAAGGATATACCATTGTTGCAAAATCAGAGTTCAGCGGATCGGCAAGAGTTCTTTCGGTTGAAAAATACTATACTGATGCCGGAGCAGATCTTGTTCCGGTCGATCTTGCTCTGGGATGGAAGGAAATGAGCGATCAAAGTGTGCTTGACCAGCTTAAAATAAGTCAGTCAAGAAGATTTTATTTCTGGAAAACCAAAGGCAGTGACTATCCTGTGCCGAGAGAAAAAATAGAACAGAACAGTGCAAATATGCACATGATCCCTTCAACCGATAGAATAAAAGATACATTGAAGGCGATCAGAAAAAGCGACATCATCAGATTTGAAGGATATCTTGTCGATATTTCAAACAAAGACGGTTTCAGCAGGTTTTCGAGCACGACAAGAAATGACACCGGCCCCGGAGCTTGTGAAATTGTCTATCTGACATCTTTATCTATTGAGAAAACTCCACATTAATATCCCTATTTCTTCTGACCCCTACGGAATTTCTCATGGCGACGGAATAACTCAGAACCTCATTGACCGGTCGCTGGAGAACTTTTCGCTATAGCGAATTATTTTGGTAAGGTAGGAGAAAGAAATTAATTTAACTAGAACTATTATCGGTTTCAATACTCAAATATGCTTGTTAGAAAAATATCATAGCCACCTGAATTTGTGTTGCCGTCAAGATCACCGAAAGTTTCTCCTGTGACATATATTGCACCGTAACTGCCTAAAACTACTGAATATCCAAAATCTAACAACTCGGATCCCCACTGTTTTGTCCACTCAGTAGCGCCACTATCGCTGAATTTTGTGAGAAGAACATCTTCACCACCTGCACTATTATTACCTTTTGTAGTGCCAACAACATAAATTTCACCATTTTTGCCGATAGCAATGGATTTCCCACTATCGTCTCCCACGTCCCCCCATTGTTTTGTCCACTCTTTTGTCCCGTCACCGTTGAATTTAGTGAGAAAAATATCTGAATTTCCTGCATTGGTATTACCGTCAAGACCGCCCTCTGTTTCTCCTGTTAAATATATTGATCCGTCACTGCCAATTTCTATAGAAAACCCATTATCGAGCGCCGCCGTGCCCCACAGTTTTGTCCACTCTTTTGTCCCGTCACCATTGAATTTAGTAAGAAAAATATCTGAATTTCCTGCATTGGTATTACTATCAAGGTTGCCAAGCGTTCCTCCAACCACATAAATGGATCCGTCACTTCCTAATGCCACTGAATGTCCATAATCAGCGTAGGATGTTCCCCATTGCTTTGTCCACTCTTTTGTCCCCTCCATGCTGAATTTAGAAAGAAAAATATCATGAAAACCTGCGCTTATATTGCCATCAAAAACGCCCTCTGTGTCCCCAACAACAAAGAGGGAGCCATCAATACCTAATGAAATTGATTCTCCTCTATCATTATATGGGGTTCCCCACTGTTTTGTCCATAGTTTAGCTCCGTTACTACTGAGTTTTGTGATATATATATCCATGAATCCTGCGTTTGAGTTGCCATCAAGACGACCTGTTGTCCCTCCAAGCAAATATATCGAACCATCAATGTCAACTGCCAGATCGCCTCCAAAATCACCTACCGATGTTCCCCACTGCTTTGTTGATCTTCCGGCTTCTAATAATATGGAAAAAGTTTTTACAATCATCTGACATCCATCACTAACTATAATTGAAAAAGTGTAGGCACCTGTTTTTGTAAAAGAAACCTTGAAATTATTTCTATCCCCATCCCAGCCTTCGTTCTCTATTATTGCAGTACCTGATATTGCCACTGAAAGAGGGTCACCATCAGCATCTGTCGCTGTTATAGTAACAGAAGCTATGAAGGCAAAATCGACAACAATCGGAGATCCTGTGAATTCTTCTCCATTTATTTCTATCTTTTCTATCACCGGCGCATTGTTCCCTGCACAGACACCGTCAATACCATCTTCTCCTGGATCACCCTTTTCGCCTTTTTCTCCATTACATACAATGACTGTCTCGGGTATTCCGCCTTCAACTCCTATCTCGATCTTATATCCGCCGGCAACACATCCTTCTTCTCCGGCAAGAAGTGTTGTGATTGATACTGTTGCACTTTTGCCGTCAGCTCCATCCTCACCATCAACTCCGTTGCACACATACACACTGCTTACAACTTCATTTGGATCTGTATCAAGAATAAAGTTCCCGTTCGTGTCTATGCCGGTTTTTATATTGTATCCACCTGCAGGGCAGATATCTGTGTCGGGTGTCACTTCGACAAGACTGTTGTATCCATCAGTCCCATCCTCTCCATCAACACCATCCTCCCCATCAGCCCCATCTTCACCGTCCAGTCCGTTGCAAACCTTCTGTGATACATTCTCTTCACCTTCATCTAGTGTCCCGCTGTCATCAAGATCAATTCCGACAGTGACAAGCTGTCCTCCGTTCGGACAATCCTCATCACCCGGTTCCATTTTTTCAATGATGATCATGGAGTTGTGCCCGTTTGCACCGACATCACCGGTTTCACCCTTATCCCCAGTCTCTCCCTTTTCACCATCCTTAACTATTACAGAAACTTCACCGCATGTAACAGTGTAAGTACCATCCGAATTATCAATAACAGTACAATCAGTGCCATCAACTCCATTAATTCCATCAGTCCCGTCAACTCCATCATCTCCATCTGTACCATCTTCGCCTGACTCTCCCTTTTCACCTTTTGCCCCATCGCTGACCGTTACAGTTGTGCCTTCGCCACATGTTATTGTATATGTGCTATCTCCATTTTCAGTTACAGCACAACCTGTTCCATTCAAACCATCCCACCATCTTTTCCATCATTGCCATTTTTCCCATCCTCTCCGCAGCTAATAAAAAGAAATAAAGCCATTACCACAGACATAACTAGACTGATTTTGTTTTTCATTTCTATCTCCTCCATAAAATTCCTTTTCTAATTCAACATTTAATTGAGACCATATTAACCAATTGAGATTTTTTATTCCATTTTTTTAAAGAAAACTTTTTTTGATCCCCTACGGTTATTCCCTGCTGTAAAAATCTGATTATTGCCAGTTTATATCTTCAATCGCCATAGGGGTCAGGTCGCCATAAGTACATATGTTTTTACTGTGCGAAATGATTCCATCTGCCTTAAATTCCTTCAGAATTCCAGCAATTACACTTTTCAATTATCTCAAATCCTCCTGTTAGCAGCATCCACAAAACTTAGATAATAATTGCAGAACAGCCCGATTTCTTTGATTTTTTTGTCTGAACATCTTCGTCTGAGGTATCTTCATCATTACTATCGATGTCTGGCTGAGCATCTTCGTCCAGTACAGCTTCATCCGGCTCATCAACTTGGATTTCATCCGGTTCTTCAACATAGGGTTCAACGGTCACTTTGATGTATGAACTTCCCTGGAATCCTGCTTTTGTAACATAGGTTATGTATATCATTTCGAGTTCTTTGTAATCATCAAATTTTACAGAAATGGTGTCGCCTGATGCCACTTCTATCTTGTCTCTTCTCCAGACAATGGAAATAAACTCGTCTCCGTTTAATATTTTTGCGGTGATCGGTTCGTTGTCATAGATACGGTCATCATATTTCAGTTCAGGTTTTACA
>Ga0209099_1001217_pt1 | contig 26722 bp, 25 predicted proteins | sample AD_JPNHW2_MetaG_FD_184430 | JGI IMG/M metagenome (GOLD analysis project Ga0209099, IMG submission 184430) | Active sludge microbial communities of municipal wastewater-treating anaerobic digesters from Japan - AD_JPNHW2_MetaG (SPAdes) (version 2) | ecosystem: Engineered > Bioreactor > Anaerobic... | reverse complement strand
CCCCTCATTCCATATTCGTGAGCCGCCCCGCGAGTTCCGGTGCCCCCTCTTTCTTTGCTTCCATCAGGGCCGAGATGACCGCGTCGGAAAAGACCAGGGCAAGGGTCTCGAACAGCGTGCCCAGCGGGGCGAACGCGGACGCAACCGACCGGTACTGCCCGGTCATCTGCCGCACCTCGAACGTGGAGGTGTCCCCCCGGTAATACCCGGTGAGATCGCCAAGGTTCACCACGCAGTCTGCCATCCTGCTTATCGCCGAGTCCGGCGATGCGGTGATGAGGCAGACACTTCCCCCGAGCTCGCGGACGGTCCTGCAGATCGTTGCCATCGAGTGGGTCTCGCCCGATCCCGAGAAGACAACGAGGGTATCGCCCGGCTGCAGTGCCGGCGTGACCGTCTCCCCGACAACGTACACATCAAAGCCCAGGTGCAGCAGGCGCATGGCGAATGCCCGGGCAATGAGACCGGAACGGCCTGCGCCGGCCACGTAGACCCGTTTTACCGCGAGCATCCGCTGGAAAAACGCGGATGTCTGGGTCTTGTCGAGCCCGGCAGTCGACCTCCGGATCGATTCCGCCATCTGTTCCATGAACACCGGGATATCGGAAAATTCTTCGGCCATTGTATCACTGGCATGTTTCGTATTGCCTGATATGAGGGTATCGGTATAAAGGGTGCATCCCGGGTATCCGGAGATTGCAGGAACTATGGGGGGGTCGGAGGGGGAAAAATATCCCGTGACCGTTCCTGCCGGGGTTCCTGCCCCAATCCAAACGCTCATCACCTCCCGTACCAGAACACCAGTACAGGTGACCCATGATACAGGCAGCAATGGTACAGCCCGGCGACCCGGCCCGGAACTTCTCGTTAAAGGATGCAAACGACAGGACCTTCGATCTGTACGAGCAGGCAGAAAAACGCGTGCTCCTCTCCTTCCACCCGCTCGCGTGGACGGATTTCTGCGCAGCCCAGATGCTGTCGCTGGAAAAGAACCGGGAGATGTTTGCCTCGCTGAACTGCGTACCGGTCGGCATCAGCGTCGACTCCCGGCCCTGCAAGCAGGCATGGGCAAAGAGCCTGAATATCACGCACACCCCGCTCCTCTGCGATTTCTGGCCGCACGGGGCCGCAGCCATGAAGTACGGGATCTTCCGGGACGAGAACGGGTTCTCCGAGCGGGCCAATATTATCGTGGACGAGAACCAGAAGGTGGTCTTCGTGAAGATCTACCCGGTGCATTCGGTACCGGATATCGGGGAAATTATCGCGTTCCTGCACAAGATGGCATGAGACCGGCGCGTTTAAGAAAACCCGGGCATCCCGCACACCGGTAACCAAACTTCTTTTATAAAATCCCGGACCATGGCCTGTATGGATACACGATTCCCCTGTACCCTTTTTCTTGTCCTGCTCTTCGTGACAGGCATACCGGTATCCGCAGTTGCAGCCACTTCGACCCCCGCACCCCAGGTTTCGGTAGTCTGTACCCCGCCCCCATGTCCTACAGGCGGAACATTCTCCTGCCCGCCTGCGGGGAACGGGTGTCCCGGCGGGTGCGGGTTTGTATGCACAACACCGACAATCGCATGTACACCACCCCCCTGCACTGCTGGCGGGACCTTGTCCTGCCCCCTTACCGGGAACAGTTGCCCGGGGGGATGCGGGATGGTCTGCACAACACCGACAATCGCGTGTACCCCGCCCCCATGTCCTACCGGCGGAACATTCTCCTGCCCTCCCGCGGGGAACGGGTGTCCCGGCGGGTGCGGGATGGCCTGTGTCACGCCCACGACACCGGCTTCTGCCGGTGAACCGGTGGTTATCGTCGGGGGAATTGCCCTCTGCCTGTTCGTGATCGGCAGGAAACCATAATACCCTCCCTGGTTTTCCCCGATCCTGTTTTTCCCTTCCCTGACACGGGCAACCGTACACCGGTTCCGGAAAGGGATTGCCGGGCGCAACGGTTCCGTTTGCCCCGGCTTGAAAAATGCAGGCACCGTGACGGGAGGAAAATAAAAAAATCCGGGATACCCGGAAAAAAAGACGGGTGAAGGAGTCAGCCGATATAGCTCAGTTCCTCTTCCTTTGACTTCCCGTCCTCGACCATGCTCTCGATGACCTTCTCCATCTCGGCAGCCCGGTCATTGAGCCGGGTCGGGTCGACCGGCACACCGGTCAGCTTCGAGAGGACGGCAAGCACGCTTGCTGCTGCCATCGGGTCCACGATATACCCGCTCGTCTCGCCCATCAGGCAGACCGCATCGATACCCCGCTGGGCGGAGAGCCCGAGCATGAGCCCGGCCGCACCGACGATCCCGCCGCCCGGCTCGTCCCGGGTGAAAGTGACGCCCGCAGCCTCGATCTCCCCGCGGAGCTCCGCCCGGTTGATCGCACCCAGCACCCGGGGCTCGTTCACCAGGTGGCCGACGCCGAACCCGCCGAGGGTGTAGATGCGTTTTACGTCTAGGTCACCGGCAATCCCGCAGTACTGGTCGGCAAGGAGGTAATGCCCCTCGTTGGACGTGCTCTGGTGGTCGCCGACAAGGAACACAATGTCCTTTTCCTCGGTGTGGTACAGATAGAGCTCGTTTCGTGCCAGCCGTGCAAGCCCGTTCTCGTCGAGGATGACCTGCGGAGGGAAATAGATGGAATGGATCTCGCCGATCTTCCCGGCGCCGAGCTGGTGGATCATGTACTCGGCAACGAGCTTTCCAACCTGGCCGATACCGGGAAGCCCCTCGATCAGGATCGGATCGTTCAGCCGCACATCCTTAAAACTCTCAAGAAACCGGACCGTGATCTCCTCAATCATGTTTTGATAACCTGCGGTACCTGCCATACTTGTCTTCGGGAGAGAAACGTGCGGGGTGGGCGACTGCCGTTTTCCTGCCACAGGCCGGGCAGGTCAAAGAAAGGGTGTAGGTATTGTCTGCCGTGCAGTGACGGATATGCCCGCTCATTGGCTCTTCCCGGACTTCGGTTTCTTGACGAGCTTGCCCTCGCCGCCGGATTTTTCTATAACGGCAATGGCAGCACCCGCCGCCTTCTCGATTGCCTTTTCCGCCTTCTTGTAATCCGGGGCGGTCACCTTGATCCGGTAGGTGGGCGCACCAAGGTAGAGCAGCTCGACATCGATACCGGAACCCTTCTGCTCGGCACCGGCTTTCTTGAGGGCGTTTTTTATAATCGAGATCCCGTCGGGTTCCGTAGAGGTCAGGATAAGGTGGCCGGTCACTTCCACGCTCGGGACCTTGACGCTCTCCTGCGCAACCTTCAGGAGTATTTCCGATACCTTCTTCGAGAGGCCCAGTTTTTTGAGCGTGGTCTCGGAATCCACGACAAGGTCTTCGAAGACCGGGTAGAACGCCCCGTATTTCTTGAAAAGGATGTCCTCGATCTCGGCAAGAGGGGTGCCGGTCTGCTCGGCAACGAACCCGAGCCATTTTTTTGCCTTGGACTCGTTCTTCCACTCGCGGATCTTTTCCCGGCGCTGGTGCTCGTTGACATCCTTCAAGGAGAGGTCGATGTGGCCGCGGCTCCGGTCAACGTTGAGGACCTTGCAGACGATCTTCTGGCCCTCGCGGATGTGATCGCGGATATACTTGATCCAGCCGGTTGCAATTTCAGAGATGGGGATGAGCCCCTGGCGGCCACCGTATTCATCCAGCGAGACGAAGGCAACAAAGTCCTTGACGTTCTCCACGGTGCAGACAACCAGTTCCGCTTCCTGTGGCCATTCTCTGTCTTGCATGGCAGGTATCACTTGAGCTCTTGGACGATCTCGGCCTTGAAGCTGGCCCTGCCGCCGGTGGGGGTGGCAAGGTCGTGCCCGCAGACCACGCACTTGACGACCGTGCTGGCCTTCTCAAAGACCGTCTGCTCGTTCTCACAGTCTGGACACTTTACCTTGTAGAATCTGCTCCGGTTTTCCCTGATTGTGCTTACCATTACGCTCTCACTCCGTCAGCTCGAACTTTGCGACACGGTAACCCTTGCGCAGGTGTGCCTTCTTGCAGGTGACACAGCGGTACCGGACATTGATCTTCTTCGTCGGCTTGTCGCCGCCGGGCACTTTCGAGAACTTGCCCATGTTGCCGATCCTGCCCCTGCGGGCTTTCTGGCGGTCGATCCAGTGAAGGCCCGTGGTCTTTCCCTTCTTGACCTTCTCGACCTCGTGGACCGTATGAACCCTGCAGAAGGGGCAGTACGTGGTAAATTTTGCTGGCATCTTCATGAAATTTCACCGATAATCCTGACTACGAATACCTATATTATTTGCAGAGATTGATATTTAAGACTATGTTGCGCTCGGAGAGAACCGCCGCGTTCCGCTCGGGAAGCGTCACTATATCTCCCTTTGAAAGAGTATAAATCCTCCCGTCAACACCCATGAACGAGTCCATGTCCTCGAGCACGTGGACGAGGACGCAGGGGTGGGATATCGGGTTTGCCGGTGCCTGCAGCGCACCTTCCTCCTCAGCCGGCTCCTCCTCTTCGAACTGTTCCGGTGCCGACGAACCGTCTTCCGCAGCGGGTACGGCATGGCGGGGGGCGTTGAGGGTATGCGGGATATTGAGCAACAGGATTTTCTGGCATTGTTCGATGCTCGCGGTCATCTGCTCGAACATCTCCTTCTCCGCCGGGATCATCCGCTTGACCTCCTCGCGATCGTAATAGTTGCCTTCCGCATGCATGATCGTGAGCGCGAGGATCTTGCGCGAACGGATCGCAAACAGGTCCTGGATCGTCTCCCGAATCGACAGCGTCTCGTCGATAAGGGCACGGGCTTCGCCGGAAAACGGGTCCTCGAAGGCATAGACCTTCTTGGTAATCGCGGCAAGTTCTGCATGCCCTTTTTCAAAAAGGTCCGGGGCAATCGCCGTGAGCCGGCCTGTCTCCCGCTCCGATAACAGGATGCTGCGCAGGTCGTCAAGCTTCATTCTCGTACTCCAGGCTTCAGGCTATTTCCGCCATGCCGCGGCAGCAGAGGAACACTGCCACCGCTTCCGGTACTGTAATGATACCTTTTTGGAGTTCATAAGTACTTCCGAGCATCGGCATCTTTGCCGGGAATTTCTGGTCCACCTTAACGTCACGGGTGCCGAACACGACGGCGTCGGTGAGGGGATCGAATTCGTGGAGGTCGCGGAGCTCGAGCGGCTGGACCCGCATCCCGCTCCCGCCGTGCAGGGAGGTGGGCATCCGGATCAGCCGTTTCGTGTCGGTCGTGACCGGTTCATCGGCAAGGGCTGCCCGGGAGAGGAGCCGTTTCCTGAACTCGCCCTCCTGCCGGCCGGCAATGATGCCGAGGACGCGGTTCTTCAGGATCATCCCCGTGGGGCGGTGCCCGATATCGCCGATGATCTCCCCGCGTTTTTTCAGAAACGTAATTGCGGATTCCTTCCCGATCCCCTCCATCGCGGTCAGGTGGGCCATCGCCTCTTCTTCCGGCAGGCTCCCGATCCACCGGAGGTACTCGAGGAGCGCTTCCCGGTACCGCTGCTGCCAGCCGGGCGAGGGAACGGTTGTTCCGGTCAGCATTGCCGCAGGATCGATCCCGATCCCGCAGACATAGTCGATCAGCTCCCGGCGCTCGGCGCTCCCCCAGGAACGGAACGCAATGTCCCGGACATGGACATGGTACCCGCGCCCGCCGGAGAACACCAGCGCGATCGACTTTCTGTCCATGCCGAACTCGTCCGTCAGCATGGCCAGGAGTTTGATCGTCTCATCCTTGACGCGGGCGAGCATCTGGTCGTACGGGCCCCGCACGATATGGTCGGCGTCGAGGTCGAAGATCAGGTCGGCCCCGCTCCATCCCTTGTCTGCCATGGTCCCGGCATCCGGTTTCTCGTAATAGGCCGTTGAGTAATAGGTGTGCTGCGGAATGATGCTCGTGATGTAGCTCTCCATCTCGCCCCGGTCAAAGAACCCGATATGCCGGCGCATGCGCATGTCGGAAGAACCGGGGCTGAAGAGGACAAAACCCCACTCCCGCTGCCCGAGGGAGGGGGGCGGGACGAGCACGGTCTTTTTGTAGTATTCGCTGAACCGCTGCCGTATGAACTCTGTTGTTGCCGGGTTCATGACAACTCCTTAACCATATAGGGACCTCTCCGTTCATATCCCTGCCGCCGGTAGTAGGGGCGCACGCCGATCCCGCTCATGATGGCAAGGCTTTTGAACCCCGCGCCGCGTGCGATCTCCTCGGCGCGAGAAAGAAGGTCCTTCCCGTAACTCCGGTGCTGCCATTCCTCGGTCTCGGCATCCTTTCCCACCGGCACGAGGCTCCCGTACACATGGAGCTCCCGCAGGAGGGCCGCACCTTCCAGTTCCGCCCGGTATGTCATGGAGGGGAAACGGAGCCGGGCAAACCCGACGAGGGAGTCGTCCGACACCGCGGAGATGAAATGTTCCACGCCCCCGCACGCGGTGTACTCCAGCACCCGGATCTCCGGTTCGGTAAGGGACGGGAGCCGGCCGATCTCCCGGCAGCGGATGCACCGGCAGCGTTTCCCCGACTTTTGCAGCCGGTTCTTTGCCAGCTGCCGGAAGTTGGAATGCTTGGAGCCGGCAACGATCAGGTTTGCGGGAATATCGCGCTGGATCCGCTGGAGCCTGACATACTCGGGGATGAGGGATTTGGCATACGCGATGAGGTCGATCAGCTCGTCCTCTGCATACGGGGAATAGCTTCCCTCCTTCCAGAGGGTCTCGATCTCGGAACCGGGAGTAACGAGCGTGGGGTAGATCTTGAGGAAGTCCGGCCGGAAACGGGGATCGGCAAAGAGGGTTTCGAACATCTTTTTATCGGATTCTATGGATGAGCCGGGCAGGTTGGGCATCATGTGGAACCCGACTTTCATACCTGCATCACGGAGGAGGGTGTTTGCTTCCACGGTGTCCGTGACCGTGCAGCCGCGCCGGTTGTACTGCAGGATCGCGTCGCTGAGGTGCTGGACACCCAGTTCCACCTTGGTCACGCCGTACTCCAGCATCCGGTCGATATGCTCCTTTCTGCACCAGTCCGGGCGGGTCTCGAAGGTGATCGCCACGCACCGGATGGCGGAGGTCTCGTTGGCATCCTCCACCGCACGGACCGCCGGGGCTTCCGGGGCCATAATCCCGCCGGGATAGGCGTTCATCGCCTCGATGCAGCGGGAGATGAACTCCTGCTGGTACTCCACCGGGCGGGCAGTCATGGTCCCGCCCATCACGATCAGTTCCACCTTCTCCACCCGGTGCCCGAGGGTCTCGAACTGCATGAGCCGGGCCTGCACCTGCCGGAACGGGTCGAAGTCGTGCTCGCGGGCCCGTTTTGCCGCCGGCTCCTCGCCGGTATAGCTCTGCGGGGAATGGAACGGGTGGTCCGGCCCGCCCGGGCAGGGCAGGCACTTGCCGTGCGGGCAGGGATACGGGGACGTCATGACGGCAACCGGGGCAACCCCGGAGAGCGTCCGCGAGGGCTTGACCATCAGGATCCTGCGGAGGACCTCACGCTCCTTTGGCAGGGCAGCGGCGAGTATGGCAGAGTTTTTCGGGACAACGGCAAGCCCGTACTTCCGGCAGACCCCGATCTTGGCTGTCCGGATGGTTGCTTCGTCGCCGGGAGGAAGGGAGAGGATGAGGGAGATGATCTCCCGGTATACGGTTACCTCATCCATGACAGGTTAATGTTCGGCTGCAACTTTCTGGGAGGCAGCATCTGAAGAATAGTTCACCACAGGCACGTGCTTGCCGTGGATTTGGTTGACGATCTCATCCCCGAGCGTGAGGAGAGCATCCTTGTGGGCTTTTTTGTCTTTATGGATATGGACAGGAGAGATTTCAAGGGAGTTATAACGGTCTGTGTGTATTTCTTCGTGGGAGATTCCTTCGTAGTATTTCTTGATGTGAATCATCAGCATGTGGAGATGGAGTAACTCTTCCTTTTGCACACTATCACCTTTTCCAAAAGGATTCTATTTTTTGGGGGACACATATACCTTATTGGTGAGGTTTATATCTGGTGATCTGCGGCACGTGGGATCCCTGGTTGCGCTCGCAATTGGGGACGCATTGGGTGCGCCTTTGGAAGGATCTCCGCAACCTGAAGTCTGGCTGGCAGAATACCGTCCCGGCGGTCGCCATTCAAGGAAAAAAGGTGAATTTACCGACGACACCCTGCAGGCAGTTGCGGTCGCGGAATCGCTGGTTGCATGCAGGGGCTTTTGTGAAAACAACCTTGTGGAAAAATTATCTGTCAGCTATATTCAAAAACCGGAATGGTTTGGTCCTACATCAACTTTGTTCTTTGATCTCGTGCGATCCGGGACCGTGCCGCACCGTGCCGCACTGCTCGTGCACCAGCGACGGGGCGGCAGCCGGACGAACGGGAGCGTGATGCGGGGCTTCCCGCTCGGGATCTTCTATCCTGCACCAGAGGTTTATGGGATCAGCTTAACCTGTTCCCGGCTCACGCACTATGACCCGGTCGGGGGCCACTGCTCCGCGTTCCTGAACGTGATGGTGAGCGATATGTGCAGGGGATCGTCGCGGGCTCGTGCGTTCCGGCACGCCCGTTCCCTGTGTACAAATAATGAGGTCCGGGCGGTGCTCGGCAGTTATGATCGGTATGATCCGGATCCTTCCTTAGACTGTGTGCTCTGCTCGCACGCGGCCCTTCATGCATTCATGCAGGCAAAGTCTGCTGAGATGGCCATCCTCTCCGCGGTCAACCTCGGGGGGGACGCGGATACCGTGGGTGCCTGTACCGGTGCACTGGCGGGTGCATACTGGGGGCTTTCTGCCCTCCCGGAGCGGTGGCGGAGCGGGCTCGAGCGGTACGGGGAACTGGTGCAGCTCGCGGAGCGGGTGTGGAAGGGGCGGGTAGATTAATGGAACGAATATAATGCTTATTTTCTCCAGCCGGTTTGACCGTTCCATAACCGGGAATTCAAAGTGTGGAATATGAAGTCATCCCGGTTGTCTGATTTTCAACATATCGGGCTCCGTGGGATTAAGCTATGAAAACCGGGTTAGAAAGATTCCTGTCATCAGGAACTGTTCCGTCTCCGGATGAGTACCAGCAACCCGGTCAGAGTGAGTGCAGCAATTACCGGCACTGTTGAAAACGGCGTGCGAGTACCCGTTGGTGTTGGCCGGGTCGTTGTCGGAATCGTCGTCACCGTCGTTGTTATTATTGTGGTCATGGTCGGTTGCGTTGTCAGCGGAAGGCTGGTGACGGTGATGTAATCGGATCTCGCGATTTCATCCGTCCCGTCATCGTTCGTGACGTTCAGCGAAACGGAATAGTTGCCCGGTGCTGCGTAGGTGTGTACGGGATTCTGTATAGTGGCGTTCGTGTCGTCACCGAATGTCCAGAACCAGCTGGCCGGGGTATTGGTCGAGGTGTCGTTGAATATAACACTGAACGGAGCGGTGCCGGAAGCAGGTGTACCGGTGAAGTTAGCTACCGGTGGGGCCGGGTTTCGTACCGTGACGAAATCTGTTTTTTCCATCGTGTCGCTGCCGAGATCATTCCATGCCCGGAGCGAGACGTTATAGGTACCTGCATATGCGTAGGTGTGAGACGGGTTCTTGTCGGTTGAGTTGGTGCCGTCACCGAAATCCCAATACCATTTCGACGGTGATGCATCGGACGTGTCGGTGAAGTTGACCGTCAGCGGGACTTTGCCGGTGGTTGGCGTGGCGGTGAAGTTGGCGAACTGCCGGGCGTAGATTTCGAACGCTTTAAGTTCTCCCGATCCAGACTTACCAATGAAAAACCAGGCGGGCTCGGTGATACTCCCCTCTTCACCAAAAACGTGATATCCCGGAGTGATATTATTGATAAATACATTGTCACTATCATCATTCCAAGATGTGATGGTATCACCCAACTGGAGCTTTATAACAGCATCGTTTGCCGAGATTATTGGTACATTTCCAGCATAGGTCAGGTTACTCCAGCTCTTGTAGATATTAAGGAGTTCTCCATTCTCCCCAAGTTCCAGATTAATTTGATCCTTATCACCACTCACCGGTCTCCCATCAATTAGTTTCCGGTAATAAACATTTGTCATAATGGGTTCTTTTCGTATCAATTCCCCGGAACGGGTTTGGTGTTCAAGATATTCCGTGTAACTACCGGAATATTGGGCATCCGGAGGCAACCCGCCAAATTGTTCCATCACTTTTTTTGCCACTTCTGGCGCATCTGTTTCTGAAGTTACATTCGGTCGGGGATCCCAATCGTCACCAAATTTTTTACTAAATTTGTCTCCCTCCCGGTAATGCTGTTGATAAACGGGGAGAGATGACGGCCCTTTGGGAACAGTCGTGTTGATTATGATCGATCCCACTAAAGAGTTTTCATCCGATTGAACATTTCCTCCAGGAATTATCATAGTAGTTCCTTTATCGAGGGGAGAAGGATTATTTTGTTTACTATCGGTGAATCGATTATTTTCACCAATAAGTATTACTCCTGCACTTATCCCCATGAGCGTAATCAACAGCAGAGCAATTTTCACATTCGAATTCATAAACATCACTCCCCATTATTCTTTACACAATCCCAAGATTTTACCACTACATCATCCGGATTTTCATCCGGCTCAACAGTCCCATAACCGGGCAGGTGATCATTATTATATTGGGTTTCATTTGCGAAACGCACAGTTGCTTTAATCGGCACTTCTACCGGATAGTAGCTATATCCATCAGGTGGAGGAATAAGTGGAACGGATGAATTCCTGCCATTATATACGTCAATAGTTGCATTCCTCCACGCTTTTGCTAGGGGAAGGCGATCTTCCATTGCATATTTAAAAAACCGATATGACAATGAAGGATCTGCAATAGAATCAGTAGAGAACCCAAAAATACCGTGAGTAGTACCTAAAGCATTATTCCAACGATCATCTTGTAAAACCTGACAAGAACTTAATACAACCCATTTATTGTTTTTATTCCATTTCCCTGCAATTTCCTGTGGTGTCAGAATATCGGTGTAATCACTTATCGCACAGTTGGTTCGTTTACTCTCACAAAGTGAATGGCCTTTTATTACGATATTACAATCCTTTGGTTGATTGACCTTGCATTCCTCAAGTTTGACGGTATTAATTATTGCAAGTCCACTTTTTTCAAGATTCTGATCGTCAAAACCACCATGACCCGTATGCCAATGTAGCACAGCATTATTTAAACCACCACCCTGAGTTCCAAAATCTTCCTTGGTTGCATTAATATCGCTATCAGAAAATGCAAGTTTCCATGACGTATTCTCATTAAGCCATAAAGACACGTTACTTATCTCAGCTTCGCTGTCTTCGAAGTGTGATGGTTGATCATATTTCGAGATCGAATTCGTCATCGAAAAAGTATATTCTGTTGGTATCTCCCGGGTCCTGAATACAATGCTGTCCGGCCAATTATTCTCGACACTCAAATGAGGTAATTGAGGGTTAGAAGTGGCAGCATAGGTTGCCGGAGAAGCGGGAAGATTGACCGGTGAAAATGTCACATTCCCGATAATCGTGGATTCATCAAGGTATTCCAGATCGCCCTGCAGGATGAGATTCATTTGAGTGATGGCATCCGTATCAGAATAATAAGCAGATCCTGAACCGCTACAAACACCGGTGTTATAATCACTTATAAATAGATAAATCTCGTGAAAAGGCGGGGTGTCCGTTGTTTCATCGTATTCAATCCGGCCAACAATTTTATCCCCGGGATAAATCGGTAACTTACCGGCGCACGACATTTGCCAGTTCCCACTACCATAACGGGAAAACATACAGGCTGTTATAAACCATGCGTTCTGGTCATAATCATATTCAATAATCATTTTTTGGTTAATCCAAGTCGGATAATTGTAGTGTACATTTGTATTACTAATCCCTACGGACAGATAGGTCGGGGAATAGGTACCGCGCTGACGGGGAGACTCCGGAACAACCCATTCGGTAGTAAACGTATCTCCTATATAAAAAGCGGGATTATCAACAATGGCTGATGCCATGATCGTAGTGTTTGATATATCTGTCTCAGCTCTCCGGGCATCCGGACGTTCTCCGGAGAATGCTGATGATTCCCTGGCCGGGGTGTTGCCTTCCGGATTTTCACCAGGATCTATCTCCTCGTGGATTGCGACATAAAGGAGGGTATCGTTATGAATGGTATAGGTCGTATTTCCTGATACATAGGAATAGGATCCTGAAGGCACCGTATGGACGCGGGTTGCCGGGATGAATCCTTCCGGTGTCGGGATCATTTCTGCCTGTGAATCATCGGCAGAAAGGATTTGCTTACCGGTTTGATCGAAGACCGTTGTTATACCATCTTTGGAATAATACAGAATCGAACCAACAGGAATTACCGTTGATGCGGGGCTTTCTGAAAAAGTCCGGCCGAAACTGCTCCGGGCATCCTCATCTTCAATCCCCGGACTTAACGATCCATGGACAACGACTTGCTCCTGCAACGAATCGAACTGCAACGCGGGAAGCTGGTAATTCCTGATAAGGGACGTATTCACGGGATCTGCAGACACAGGCTGTCCCGCAACCAGAATCAGGAACAAACACAGCTCCACTACAGGCACCCTGAATTCAGAAATCATTCCAGGACGATTCGGGTAACGGAACAGTTCACGAATAATACTCACGCTCTTTTTATATTCAATTGATCAAGATGTTTCATCATATTAATATTACCATTTTATTCCTTATTCTGCATTATAACTTATATTTAAAATATTAGATTTAATGTGTACTTTTAACATTATAATTTGAATAGATGACTCGTTATTTACAATTATCAGACTATTGGAGAACTGTTCAGACCGGATGCATCGCGGAAACTTTCTCTGAGACCGTAACAACAAGCTGGGGTAACCCCATTTACAGATTCCATAAAAAAGTTCGGAAGATCCGAAAATTCGTAAACAACCCGATGAAAACCCTGAATAAAATATAAGAAAAAAGAGCGCCCCACTCACGCCGGCCGGATCTCCACCAGCTTCAGCGACCGGCCCTTATCGCAGATATCCGATGCATTGCCGATAACATCCGTGACAATGTACTTCTCGCCCTCGACCACACCCTCCGGCCGGCAGAGCGGGAAACTTTTGCAGTCTCCCTTGTTGCAGGAGAAATCGGGCTTGATCCGGGAATTGACGATCGCCATCTCGGGACTGATGAGCATGGTGATCGGGGCATCCGTAACCTCGACCGCGGTGGCCCCGTTGAGGTGCACGGCACATTCGTGGTGCGTTGTACGGACCGTCACGATACGGTACTTCCTCCCTTTCTGGAGGTTGTTGCAGGCCTTCTTCACCTTGCAGGCTTCGCAGGCTGCCACCTCCCCCTCATAGATGAATTCCGTGCCCTGCTTTGCAAGCACGGTGCCGACCAGCGTTACCTTCGTTTTTGCCTCAGCCATGAACCTTACTCCTCATACAGCATGCGCACGAGTTTCCCTGCAGATTCTTTTGTCAGTCCCATATCGAATATGGTAAAGCGCTCGGGACGGATAGTCTTTGCCATCAGGAGGGCTTCGACTGCAACGGCATCGTCGATCCCGACATCCGCAGGCGTCACCGGCGCCCCGATGGCCTTCAGGGACGAACGGATGCCCCGCCAGTCGCCGCCGTGGAGGTACATCGAGATGATCGTCCCTATCCCGCAGCTCTCGCCGTGGAGTGCCCTGCCGGGCGCGAGCCGGTCCAGCGCATGGGAGAACTTGTGCTCCCCGCCGCTTGCCGGCCGGGACGAACCGGCGATGCTCATCGCAACACCGCTCGATACCAGGGCTTTTACCACCAGCCACGCCGACTCCTCCTGGTGCGGCCGGATCAGGTGGGCGTCTTTTACCAGGATCTCGGCAGTCATCTTCGAGAGTGTGATGGCGTACTCGCTGATCGGCTCCCCTTTCACCCGGTGGGCGAGCTCCCAGTCAAGGATTGCCGTGTAATTGGAGATCACGTCCGCACAGCCGGCCGCGAGAAGGCGATGCGGGGCGGAGGCGATGATCCCGGTATCGGCAACGATCGCAACCGGGGGCTGGGCTTCGAGCGAGGAATGGCCACCCTCCGTGGCAACCGAGGCACGGGCGGAAGCGATCCCGTCGTGCGAGGCCGCCGTGGGGACCGAGATGAACGGGAGGTCGAGGTTGAACGAGACGATCTTCGCGGTATCGATCACCCGCCCGCCCCCGACACCGATCAGGAAGTCCGATCCTTTTGCGGCCTTCTCGGCCTTCTTGATGACCGGTGCGGTGATCTCATCGGCAAGGAACGGTTTTACCGTATAACCGGCCGAGAGGATCTCCAACACCTTCGTCCCGGCCAGGTTCATGGTCCCCTGGCCGGAGACAAGGAGCGCAGACGGGCCGAGCTTGAGATCCCTGCACACGGCCGGCAACTGCCCGAGCACGTCATGGCCGATCACGACATCGCGGGGGAGCTGCATCCACTTCGACTTGTCAAAGAGGTGCGGCTTCAGTAATTTTATTGCATCTGCGCTCATTCTGATCATGGATGATTAGTGATTTCTTCTACAAATACTACATCGATCCCATCAGATTCGGCCAGGCCTATAATGTCGTGGACACGCTGACCTATGCCATCATCCTCGTTATCGGCGTGTACCTCCTCTACCGCTGGCTCTCGTCTTCCGCGTACCTGGCAGAAGCCGGCTTTGCCTTTGACGGGAAATTCGTCCTCGCCACCATCCCGTACGTGATCCTCGGCGGGCTCGCCCGGGTCATCGAGGATACCGGCATGATTTCGGGCGACTGGAAATTCTTACTCATCACCCCCCTGATCTACTTCGTGCTCTTTTTCTTTACGCTGGGCATGATGTTCCTCTCGCGGTACCTTACCCTGAAGGGCATCACGGGCAGTTTTATCTCGTTTTACGCGTTCGCCGGCATCCTGGCCGTGTTCGTTTCCGCCCTTGTCCTGCTCGCCTGGAGCCAGACGCATAACGGCGTGGACTTCTCCATCCTCGCGATAATCCCGCTCATGGCGGTAACCGCAACGGTCCTTGTCTGGGCGGTCATGCGGTACGCACTCTCGTGGACGTACGTCTCCGACCCGGTGTACCTCGCCCTCCTCTTCGGCCAGCTGCTGGACGCCAGTGCAACCAGCTACGGCATCGACTTCCACCCCCATGTCCAGTATGTCGAGCAGCACGTGGTCGGTTCCGCCCTCATCGGCATGACCGGCACGGCCTTTGTCATGTTCCCCTTAAAACTCCTCGTGCTGTTCCCGGCCGTGTACGTGATGCAGCTGTACCGGAAAGAGGCGAACCCCGTGTTCTGGCACCTCGTACTGCTCGCGATGATCGTGGTCGGGTTCGCGCCAGGGGTCCGCGACATGGTCCGGATGGTACTGTATGTCTGATCCCGATCTTGCGAAAGCCATCGTCATCACGTTCCTCATCTTTCTTGCCACCGTGATGATCGGCTGGGTCGGGTCGGCACAGGACCCTTCCGTGGGAGAGGAACTCATCAGGCTCTTCGACAAGGAGGTGGCAAGCCAGATGGACGGGAAGAATCCCGTTGACATGTGCGTCAAGATTTTTGCCAACAACCTCGAGGCATGCATCCTGCTCTTTTTAGGGGGAGCAACCTTTGGGATCTTCACCCTCTTCATCATGAGCCTCAACGGGATCGTGATCGGCGCCATCATGGAGATCGTCCACCAGGAACACACGCCCCTCTACGTTGCTTCCGCCATCCTCCCGCACGGCATCTTCGAGATCCCGGGCTTCATCCTCGCCGGGGCACTGGGGATCCTCCTTGCCCGGTCGCTGGTCGCAGAGTGGTACGGCAGCGGGGACGCGGCTGCGGATGCCCGCCGGCTCGGGCGGTTGTTCCTCCTGTACGTCCTGCCGCTCATCGCCATCGCCGCGGTTGTCGAGGCTTTTATTACGCCGGTTGTCATACATTTAGTAGCTTAAGAGGACACCCATGGACGACGAAAACGGCACCCTGCCGCCCAAGCAGGACTTTTCAGGATGGTTCAACGATATTCTCTGGCGGGCCGAGATCATGGATGTCCGCTACCCGGTCAAGGGGCTTTATGTCTGGTACCCGTACGGGTTTGCGATCCGGAAGTTCGTGTACAACCGGCTCCGGGATCTCCTGGACCGGGATCACCAGGAGACGCTCTTCCCGCTCCTGATCCCCGAGCAGGAGTTCATGAAGGAGGCCGAGCACATCAAGGGCTTCGAGGACGAGGTCTACTGGGTGACCCACGGGGGGACTACCCCCCTTGACGTGAAACTCGCCCTCCGTCCCACGAGCGAGACTGCCATCTACCCGATGTACGCCCTCTGGCTCCGCTCGCATGCCGACCTGCCGATGAAGTACTACCAGATCGTGAACACCTTCCGGTACGAGACCAAGCAGACCCGCCCCCTGATCCGGCTCCGCGAGATCACATCGTTCATGGAATCCCACACGGTCCATGCCACGTGGGACGAGGCTGAGGCGCAGTGCGAGTACGAACTCGGGCTCACGAAAGAGTTCTACGACGGGCTCTGCATCCCGATCACCATCTCGAAGCGCCCTGACTGGGACAAGTTCCCGGGCGCCGACTACACCATCGCGGTCGATGCGATCATGCCGGGCGGCAGGACCCTCCAGTGCGGTACGGTCCACCACCTCGGCACGCACTTCTCGAAGACCTTCTCCATCACGTACGAGGACAAGGACGGGAACCAGCAGCTGGCAAACCAGACCTGCTATGGGATCTCGGAGCGGTGCATCGCCGCCCTCATCAGCCTGCACGGCGATGATCTGGGGCTCGTCCTCCCGCCGGCCATTGCACCGGTCCAGGCGGTCATCGTCCCGATCACGATCGGGAAGCGGCACGAGGACGTGCTCGCTGCGGCGAAGAAACTGGAGGCCGATTTGAAAGCTGCCGGTTTCCGCGTGAAGATCGATACCCGCGACATGCGGCCCGGGGCAAAGTACTACTGGTGGGAGCTCCGGGGCGTGCCGCTCCGGCTCGAGCTGGGACCAAGGGATCTCGATGGCGGGAACGTGATGGCCGTGAAGCGGACGGGGGGGAAGAGCCAGATCGGGCTTGCGACCGTTTGCGACGGCGTAACGAAGGTGCTTTCCGAGATCACGGAAGCGATCCGGGCAAAAGCCGAGGAGCACACGAGGTCGCATCTCTGCTCCGTGGACTCGATGGATGCCCTGAACGCTGCCCTCAACAACGGGAAGGTCGCGGTCGTCCACTGGTGCCGGGAGCGGGAATGCGGGGATACGATCGAGGAAGGGGCGAACTCCTCCATTCTCGGTACCGATGTCCGTTCTCCCTATGTCACTTCCACCGAAGGCCCCTGCATTGTCTGTGGTAAGCCGGGGAAGGCGACCCTTGTCGGGCGGACGTACTGATACGGGCGGTAATTCCGCACTCCCGTTTTTTTGGTCCGGTACGCGAGGAATTCAGCAGAGCCGGTTCATTTCGGCATTTATTTATTGTTCAACACCAGACCGGGCATGAATTCCCTTTTTGAGGTGGGAGCTTATGCATGAGAGAACAGTATTCCGTGTACGCTGGATAACCCTCGTTGTTATCATGATTGCCGGTGCATCCGTCATCGCCGGCTGTACTTCTGCACCTCCGGGCGGTTCCGCTCCTGCCGGGCAGGAAACCCCGGTGACCCCCCAGGAAACAGCAAAGGAGACAACCGCTGCGGAGCCGGCGGCAACCCAGGAAACAGACATCCCGGTGCAGACCCTGGCCCCCATGGTCACGGTGAACCGGCCGGCCGGCGGGAGTGTAAAGGTCGTGGACTGGAACCTGTTAAAACCGTTCCTCCCCGGTGCCCCGGCCGGGTGGACCGCCCAGGATCCGGACGGGTCGGATATCGCGGACCTGGACACCACGTGGAGTATCGCCAGCCGCAGTTATTCCGGCGGGGCGGACAGGCAGGCTGACGTGAGCGTGATGGATTCCGCATACTACGACGTCGGTGCCTGGACGGGGTGGGCAGGCCTGTCCGCGTCAACGACTGCCGACGGGTATGTAAAAGCCGGCACGGTTGCCGGGTTCCCCTCCTGGGAATCGTACGACAAAAGTTCCAACACTTACGACACCTGGGTGAACCTGGATAACCGGTTCATGGTCACCGTGTCGATCACGAACGGCAGCAAGGCAGACCTTGACTCCTTCGTGAACGCGATAAACTACGCGGGGATCGCCGCGCTGAAATGACCCCCGGGTGATACGGGGAATTCTTTTTTTTTATGAGCGTGCGGCCGTGCTTTTTTTACCATTATCCGGACGCGGGCATGCGGATACAACCGACCGGTAACTGCGATCCGCTCCTGAAAAAACACTGCAGTTCCGAAAATTTCCGCTCTTATGCAACCCAGTAATTCAGCGAGTGTGCCACCAATAACAGCACCTGAAGAATTGCCGAGGGGATAATGATCACATAGGGATTTTTCTGGAACCTGATGGCAAGGGCGATAAATACCGGGAAGATAACGAGGAGAAACCTTATGTACGACATGAAACTGTCCGACAATGCGGGGACAAGGCCCATGACCAGGGAGTAGAGGAACAGGGTCGTGTCAAGATATCTGTACACAAACCAGAGGAGGACCAGGAAGAGAACGAAAAAGATCCGGTTCAGGATGCTTGTGGTAAATCCGTTGAACGTATACTGGATGTCCACGAAATTTCTTAAGAACCACGCTGCCGGATCAAAAAGATTCCCGAGCGAATTATGTGCGCCAAACAGGGTCTGTGCCTCGAATCCCGAGAAGAAGGAACCGGTAAACGCTGCTATGATAACCAGGTAGAACAGGAATCCTGCGACAAACCCGGCGGGCAGAAGGTACTTTTTTGGTTCTTTCACGGTTCCATTGTTCCGATAATCCATGACAAGGTACCCGAGAAGCGGCACCATGACCAGGATGCCGGTGGGTCGTGCCAGCGGGATGAGAATGCTCAAGAATAAACAGGCCGTGAAATTTTTTTCATCAAGATAATAGAAAAAGGCGATCACCAAAAGTAAAAACAACCCTTCGCTGTACACAAGGGAGGTATAAAAAAACGTCACGAACGACAGCATGCACAAAGACGCGGTGAACGCAATGCTTTCGGTATACCGTTTTTTCACCAGCTGGTAGAAATAGACGATTGCCAGAAGCGAGCAGAGATTGGAGATCAGAAGAGCGGCTGCCAGGGTGTTTCCGAGCAGGAGAGCCCCGGCAAGGCTTATCAGGAACGGATACAGGGGGTAAAAGGCGGTACTTGTCGTTATTACCCCGCCCGGATAACCGTTCTCGGCAAGGTACAGGTAATGCTGCCCGTCCCAGGTCTTGAATACGGTGAAGAGATTTACCGGTTCCTGGGGGGGATAGACAAAATTGGCATGGTAGGTATAGGTATTGAAGAGCAGCATGAAATAAGCAAAAATGATAATGATAAAAATGGTTATTTTGACAAGAACCGTTATCGTAATAACTTTTTTTAAGTTATCGTCCATCATTCCCGGGATCTGCCGGACGGCACGGGTCAGCGCTTCAGAAGCCTGCTGTACATTTTTTCTTATGCTTTTCCAGAGGTCCAGGCACCTTTTGTTGAAAATTCCGGATGCATAAAGACCCAGCAGGACAAGGACGAGAATGCCCGTGACGAGCAGGGGGAGCCGGAAAGACTGCGGCCGGTACGTAAAGACAGCCTCGTGGGTCCCCGGGCCGACGTTAATCCCGATAAAACCCGGGGCCAGCATGACCGGGGAGACTTCCTTCCCATCCAGCGTGACAGCCCAGTTGGGGGCATAGTTGGTCTTCAGCATCAGGTAACATTCCCGGCCGGCGACAAACCGGGCCCGGTAACCATTGGTGCTCACCGTTTCGTTGAGGATCTCCCCCGCGGCCGGCTGTACCCGGCTCAGGGCGGAGAGGTTTGCTGCGTCCGCTTCATCGTAGGAAAAGACCGGCAGGCCATGGGAGTCCACCGGCCCGGTATCGAGTTCAATGACGGGGTGCTGTTTCTGTCTGGGGAGATCGCTTGAAAGCCACCGGGCATTGGGGTAATAAAAGGCGGTGCTGTTCCCGTAAAAGACCGCCGGGACATCCACCAGGTCGAAGTATCCCGTGGTGGGAACCTGGTACAGCGTGTAATCGTCAAACTGCCTGATCCGGGTATAATAATCAGGGGCGGTCCAGGTGTTGTGCAGGATCACGTACCGGATATTGAACAGGTTGTACTGCTCGGGTTTCGTGTTGTCAAACCGTAACCGGACATCCGTTGAAAGGCCAAAGCCGGTATACGCGTAACTGAACGTGTCGATACCCATCTGGGGCAATACGAAATACAGGGGCACGGACCCGATGGTGTAATAGGGATAATTCCCGAAATCGGTGTATATCCCGGCATACACCCGGCCCGGCGGCAGATTGTCCAGCGTTTCTTTTATTGCGGAAATTTCACTGCTTTTAGCCAGAAAAGCGTCCCGGGTTTCTGTTTTCATCCGGGTGTTTTCCCCGTAAAACTGTGCCATGCCCAGAAAAGCCGGCGAGAGGACGAGCAGGAACACGATCGCGGCCGCGAGCGGACTTTTCAGGGAAATGCCCCGGAACGAACAGTTTTTCAGCCACTGCCAGCATACGGAAAGCCCTGCGCCGGTCAGCAGTATTGCCCCGAGGTGGAACCCGCCGATGAACCGGTGGAAGAGCAGGTTCTGGCTCAAGGGTATGAGATCCAGCAGACCCCCCCAGGTGGGGCGGCCGAAATAGACGACCAGCCAGAAGAACGTTATCACCAGTACGAAGCGGTACTGTTCTTTTTTCCACTGCGTGAGGACAAAGACCGCTGCCAGGAAAAACAGGACGGTCAGGACCGGCAGCCGTCCATAATCGAACAGGTTCCCTGAAAAAAGGTTTCCGAGGACCTCGGCAGCGCCGAAGGAATTGTACTTGATGTCCCCCAGCCAGATCGTCCGGTAGAGGTACGCTCGGTCAAGGATGATCGGGAGATAAAAATAACACGCGGCAAGGGCGGTGAGAATGAAGATGGCCGCCAGCCTCCGGAGACGGGAGAGGATCTCCGCCTTGTGAGGGCTGAGGAAGACAACGATGACCGCCGAACCGATGAGGATAACCCCGTAGATGAGGTGGCAGAGCAGGACAATCGCCGACAGGAAGACCGGCCAGAACCAGGACCCCTCGTTTCGTACCGCCCGGTAAATTTCTGCCAGGGCAGGGGGGAGAAAGAACATCACCCACAGCTGGGTGTACAGGCCGAACCCCCACCAGACATAGCTGCCGTAATTGAACCCGTACAGGCCAAAGGTCGAGAGAAGGGAAGCAATGGAGGCGGAAAAACCTGCGGCCAGGTAATCGAAGTCAAAACGGCGCATGGCCCAGAAAACGGAGAGCGGGAAAAGGACCAGTAAAAGGTACCGGGAGAAGTCGAGAAGCCGGGCCAGGGGGAGGAACCCGGAAGTGACCTGGTCGATCACGGCGAGTACCACATGGGGAAGATTCTGGTAATAATGGAACAGCGGCAGGCCCAGCTCGATCTGGGTGAGCCAGAAATCCGTGGGATTCTGGCCCCCGCCAAGGACCGAGCTTGCCTGCTGTGCAGCGGTCAGGTGCACCGATTCATCGTTGAAACTGAAGGCGGGAACGCCCGCTTCCGGCCAGAGAAAAACAGCATTGAAGACGATGGCCAGGAGGAGCAGAAGGATTGCTGCCCCTTTTTCGGTTTTTAAAAAAGGGAGAAGGGATTGCAACCCTCCCCCGGACCACGGGGCGGGGACAGCATCGGGCACGGCGGGTTTTTCTTTCATGGTTACAGGCGTATACGGTAGTAGTGTGTTCTCTTTTTTTCCATAAAAAGGGGTCACCTGCCGGACCGTCATAAAAAATACCAGGAACCACCGGAAGGGGAACGCATCTGCCCCTGCCGTACACGGCGCCGGGTACCCGGGTAGTGTTCCCTGCGGGGTTTTGAGTTCCCCAAAACCAAAGACGGGATACAGGGCAGACTCTTGTTTTAAAAAAAAAAGGGAACCATAATCTTATCTCGACCTGAAATAAACAATCATCGGGACGGCCGGTAAAAAATGGACGGGAACGAGATCATTGCGGTGATACCTGCCTACAACGAGGAACTTACGATCGGCAGCATTGTTGTATTAACCGCCCGGACTGTTTCAAAAACCCTTGTTGTGGATGACGGGTCCGTTGACCGGACCAGCGAGATCGCGTCCCGTGCCGGTGCAGAAGTGATCCGCCTTGATAAGAACCAGGGAAAAGCAAAAGCGGTAATGACCGGCCTGAAAAAAGCCCGGGAGCTGAATCCCGCCGTCGTCGTGCTCCTGGACGCCGACGGCCAGAACAATCCCTCGGAGATTGCAGAGGTCGTCAGGCCGGTGCTTGAAAAAAAAGCCGATCTTGTCATCGGCTCGCGGTTCATCAACCGCGTCAGCGAGGTCCCGAAATACCGGCGTATCGGGCAGAAAACCCTGGATTATACGCATAACCTGGGGTCCGCCTTCAAGACAACCGATTCCCAGTCCGGGTTCCGTGCGCTGAGTCCGGCGGCCCTGCAAAACCTGGATTTCCCGTCCGAGGATTACAATATCGAATCGGACATGATCCATTATTTCTCCGAGAAGGGGCTCACCATCGTGGAGGTGCCCGTCACCGTGCGCTACGATGTCCCCCACATGCACAAGAGCCACCCGCTGTCCCACGGCTGGAGCCTGATAGCGAACCTTGTCGGGTTTATCGGCTACCGGAAACCCCTGTTATCCTTTGGCGTGTCGGGGTTGATCTTCACCACGCTCGGGACCCTGCTGGGATTCTGGGCATTCCAGATCTATGACACCACCCACAAATTTCCCATTGCCCATTCCATGATGAGCATGCTTTTGATCATCCTGGGACTGCTGATGATATCGTCCGGGCTGATCCTGAATACCCTGATCCTGATTGTCAGGACCCCCCGGTAGGGATGCGGTCCGCCAAATAAATCCTGCCCGATCCGGATGCTCCTGTTCGGCCGGATCGCGGTTTTGGGGGTTCAACCGGGATCCGGTTTTCGTTTTTCCAACGGATCCTGATCTTTTTGGCATGACCGGTCCGCGGTTTTCGTAGCAAAACCGGATCGCGATGGAAAAACCGTTCCCCGAATAAAACCACCGGGGGACGAAAAACCGGATCCCGGTTTTCACGGGAAAACCGATCAGCGATTTTGATCGCATGATCGATCTGCGATTCTTGTTTTAAGACCGGATCCCGGTTTTCCAGGGGTAACCGCAACCATGATCGCAACCAAAAAACCGATCCGGATCGATCGCGATCCGGTTTTCGTTTTACAACCGGATCCTGATTTTTCCGGCAAAACCGGTCCGCGGTTTTCCCGGCTCAACCGGATCCTGCCGGCTATTTTTTACTTCAGGAAGGTACCGGTACCGGCAGCCGGCATCGCAGGGAGAGGTATGACCGTTCCCTCCCGGAGGAAATGATTTTTCCCGGGCATTTTTTCCCCCCGGGAATTGGAAACAATTTTTAATTGACGAACGTAACCTATGGCGTATGAGCGAATACAGCAATTTCACGTTTTTTACCATCCTGTTCGTTGCCGCCTGGATCATCCTGAACGCGGTCTGCCAGGTATCGGTCAAGGCCGGGATCATGCAGCTGAAGGAGGTCTCCGAACCCACGAACCTGTTTGCCAAGGACAATATCGCCACTATCCTCTCGAACAAGTTCATTGTCGGCGGGTTTGCCCTGTACCTGATCTCCACGATCTTCTGGTTCGGGGCGCTCTCCAAGCTGGATATCAGCCTGCTCTCCCCGCTGGGCAGCATGATCTTTGTGATGGTTGCCATACTGGCAATGGTTTTTTTGGGCGAGAAAGTTACCCCCTTGCGGTGGACGGGGATATTCGTCACCATTGTCGGGGTTGTCCTGCTGGCGAACAGCTAGGGATCACCGGCCGATATATTTTTTTGTGCCGGGATCCGGGCAGAGTTTCCTCAATAATACTCAATACACGATAGCGGTAATTGCCATAAAGACGTTCCAGCAAGGGAGAGGGGATGCATGCTGCACGATCCCTGCCGGCCTCCCTGAGGCAGATGCCGGCCATCATGAGAGAAGGGAAACCCAAAATCCGCAGCCGGCACACGGGATCTGTGGCGGGAGTCCTGCTCGTCCTGCTCTTCCTCCACCCTGCCGGTCCCCCCTGTCGTCGATCCTCCGACGGCCTCCGTCGGAGAAAATCCCTTTCCGGAGCGTAAAGGTCGGGAAAGTGAGTGATTTTGTAAACGGGGCTCCTTTTGCCAAACGGGGGCATTATAGGGCTATTTGAAAAAAGGCCGAAACCTGCTGTGTACCCAAAATCCGGGGAATTGGCAAAAAACGGTACAATAACGTTTTTTCCGGGCCCGTACAGGCCCCGGATGCGATTTTCTTCGTCGTGGTACATAATCCGGGCTAATACACGCAATTGGACGGCGAAAGTCCTCCGGATCGCTCCTGGAGCACAGGGATCTGAAAAAAGGGCTGTTTTGGAAGAGGGGGTGAGCGACAAGGGTTTGGGATCCCGGCGGATTCCGGCACCCCCCGTGTCACATCTCACGTCGGAGAAAATCCCCGTTCTGAACGTAAAGGCCGGGAAAGGGAGTGAGATCGTAAACCGGGCTCCTTTTGCCAGACGGGGCCGTTTTTGGGCGATTTGAAAAAGGCCATAAATTCCGGTGTACCCAAAATCCGGGGAATTCAGAGAAAACGGTACAATAACGTTTTTTCCGGGCCCTTACAGGCCCCGGATGCGATTTTCTCCGTCGTGAAAATAAATCCGGGCTAATACACGCAATTGGACAGCGAAAGTCCTCCGGATCGCTCCTGGAGCACAGGGATCTGAAAAAAGGGCTGTTTTGGAAGAGGGGGTGATCGGGGTGTTCCGTGACAGGGAGACTCCCTGAGCGAGACCCGGGGTATGGTTTACCGGGATTTTCCCGGCCGGAAATTTTTGAAATTTTTTTTGTCAGAACGATTTATCAAAACATACCGGGTCAGGTAAAAAAAATGCCATTCTTAATACCTTTTGTCAGGCAATACCTATCCGGAGAAAACCGTAATGGTAGCACTGACACAGGAGATCAGCGAGTCGCTGGCCGGGACAAAGACCGTCTTTCTGGCCACATCATCGAAGAACCGCGTGCCAAACGTTGTCCCGATCGGGGCATTCAGGCTCCTTGACGATGAAACCCTGCTCATATCGGACCAGTACTTCCACAAGACCCTGGAGAACATGGCGGAGAACCCGGTCGTGGCCCTCTCCTGGTGGGGAGAGAAGGGCGGCTTCCAGATTAAGGGGCCGGTAACCCTCCACAGAAACGACGAGATCTTCTTACAGGATGTGGCGTGGATGAAGGAGGTCAGGCCTCACCTTGCCCCGAAGTCCGCAGTCATCATGAAGATTGCCGAGGCCTACCACGTGAAGCCCAGCGCCGATGCCGGGAAGAAGATACTCTGAACCGGCCGGCAGCCGGATTTTCTTTTTTTTAACCGGCCAGCCACAAACAGCGTGGAAAAAATTTCTGTCCGGTTATTCTCGTACCATTTATTTTCTTGGATACGGTTGCGGAAGTTCTCTTATGCAATCCCGGCAGCGGGATCCATGCGATGTTACCCACGTTCATGAGAGGTTGCGGCTTAACCCATGCAGCATCGGGCAGTACCGACTCATGGTACGTATTGCAGTGCTGCCGGAACACGGGCCGGGTGGTTTTTCGATACGGGATGACAACCGCAGTTTATTGGCGATAAAAAAACCCGGGATGGTAGTTATGGTTTCGGATTTTTTAACGATTTAATTATGCCGGTAACCCCTCATTAAAACGGGACAAAACCAGAACCGGGTGCCGTTGATTTTTCTCTTAAAAAATTGCTCCACTGTCGATTACGGATGCATTCTTTTTCCTACCTGAAAAAAGGGTTGAAGAGATTATGATGATAACTGCACTGACCAAGTCATGGATCTTGCGGAAGGATAACTATTTGGAACTACTTGGAGTGTAATTCTATCCCCTGCAGCGAAAGTTACTGTATGGCTTGTATCGCTACATGCAGTTGCTGAATCTGATATTGTGCAAGTGCTGGTAGTGGATGTTGCACCATTTTTCCGGACTGTGAATGTATACGAATTACCTGCTCCTGGAGACCCACCAGATAAAGCTACCTGTAAATTGCTTACAGAACCTGCTGATATAGGTATAGTATACGTTGACTCAGTAGTACCATGTGCGAATGCACTAATAGGAATATATTCCGTGGTGCTACCAGCTGCAAGATTCCCTCCACTTCCGCCAGCCAGTAATGTGTAGCCGTCAGTTCCATCCGTTCCATCAGTACCGTCTGTTCCATCTGTTCCTGCCGGACCGGTCGGCCCGGTTGGTCCGGTCGGTCCTGCTACGGTCGATGCTGCACCGGTTGGACCCGTTGGCCCGGTAGGCCCGGTTCCCGCAGGTCCGGTAGGCCCGGTTGCGCCGGTCGCACCGGTTACACCTGCTCCGGTGGGTCCGGTAGGTCCGGTTGCTCCATTGGTTCCGTCAGCACCACTCGGCCCGGTTGTACCAGTTGCTCCCGTTGCACCGGTTTCTCCGGATGGTCCCTGGTCACCGGTTGCCCCGGTTGCTCCTGTTTCTCCGGACGGTCCCTGGTCACCGGTTGCCCCGGTTGC
>Ga0209099_1001216_pt1 | contig 26749 bp, 25 predicted proteins | sample AD_JPNHW2_MetaG_FD_184430 | JGI IMG/M metagenome (GOLD analysis project Ga0209099, IMG submission 184430) | Active sludge microbial communities of municipal wastewater-treating anaerobic digesters from Japan - AD_JPNHW2_MetaG (SPAdes) (version 2) | ecosystem: Engineered > Bioreactor > Anaerobic... | reverse complement strand
CTTTGTGCTCCCTTATGTGCCTTAGTGCTCAACAATAACCAATACCCATGCACTTCCCCCAAATGCTTGCTGTTACTGAGAAAAGACGATGGGGAAATGGTTCCTTATTTAAAAACGAAGGCGAAGAAGAATGCACGAAGGGACACGAAGTGAGATCCGGGATGCAGCAGGTTTTACAATCCTTAGCGCGCCTTTGTGCTCCCTTATGTGCCTTAGTGCTCAACAATAACCAATACCCATGCACTTCCCCCAAATGCTTGCTGTTACTGAGAAAAGACGATGGGGAAATGTTTTTTTTTATTTAATCTCAAAGAGACACCAATTCTTGCAGGTCATGTTTCAATGGTTGCTTTAGAGCGAGATGATATGTAAAAGATATGGTATATATTTAACACTAAGAAAAATGGATTGGCGAAAAACAATAATTTAAGTGCTTTTATATCAGTAAATAACATTGTAAATTTAATGGAATCTCAGATTGGTTAGTAAAACGGTATGTTATGAAAATGATAACATTCATGCTGATTACCCTGGCAATAGGTACCTGTGCCTGTCAAAGATCTCAATTCTCCATTACAAAAAGAAGTAATAAAAACGGGAAAGTGGTTTATTCAAACCGGCACCCTAGGACTATAATCCGATTGGAAAACTCAGGAATGACCAACCTTTTAAACCAATATCCTGATTTTCAGACCGTCGCACCAGAAACGGAAAGATTTGTTGCTTCCATCTCCGAAGAATCAGCTGTTGTCGAAGTAAATACAGCCAGAACCATCAAGGGAGAAATGGATATCGGGCCAGTCATCGAAAATGAGCCAACCTCCTGTGCCTTCCACCAGATACCACAAAGCAGATTGCTCCACCACAGGGTACGGCTCTTGATTTTTCTGCCAGAAACACCATTTACTTGAAAAACGGGAAAAGAATAAAGGCAGGAATCGTTTACCAATCCAACGACTCATTGTTTTATCAACCTTTGTACACTCCCGAAATTACTCATTTCCTCAAGGTAGAGCAGGTTGATACCATTATCTTAAAAGCAAAGGAAATACCCGAACAAGATTTGGAGGAGGCCGGACCCGGATCAGATTCCCTGGCAAGGACCAGTTTAGCTTTCGCTGTCGTGGGTTGTTTGCCTGTCATCGGGGTGCCTTTTTTATTAGCATCCCTGATTCTGGGAATAATATGCTTACGTAAAATCCGAAAACATCCCGAGCTATATAAAGGAAAAAAAATGGCAAAAACCAGTATCATTATTTCCTTGATAGCACTGATTGTTTATAGCGCTATCGCGATCTATGTTGTACTGGCTTGTCCTTTTGGCATTAGTATTGCATATTGATATTTTTCTCGAAAATTGACCGCCATGTGAAAATTCCCGATTCATTATCCTGATTCGTTAGGAAATTCTCTTTTGCATCTTGCGCGGTATTTTTGTATCTTACTAAATACAAAGAAGCTGTATCTAATAAACAAAGGCATGAACAAGTCTTTCGTTTTATTGATTGTGCTGTTGGCAATGGTCCTCTCTTCTTGCCAAAAGTCTCAGTTTGCTACAACCACAAGAATTTATAATAACGGCAGGGTGATGTACGCTAAAAAGTATCATTATGATAAAAGAACCTTATCACAAGCCAGTTCACCCAAAAACGAGATATCCGGTGTCGAAATGCGATCAACACTTTATGCAGATAATAAAACAGCCGTAACTCCTGAAATTTATGGTATAACCCGTGTTGCCGGAATCCAAACTGAAAGCAGGATAGCATCCACGAGGCTGGAGCCTGTTTTGACCCATACGAAAGAAAGGAAGGAGAGTTCAGATCTCAGTCAGCAAACAATAAATAGCAAAAGTTTGCCTCCTGACACCATCGTGAAAGAGTATCGAAAAGAGGCAGGACAAATAGAAACGCCTCCTGTTGATACCAGAAAAACTGAAAAATTCGGACTGTCAGGATTTATTTTATCCATAGCAGGGTTGGTCCCCATTATCTGTCTGCCATTCGCCATTTTAGGTCTTATTTTTGGGATTATCAGTCTTCGGAAAATTAAACAAAATCCGGCCCTTTATAAGGGTAAGGGATTTGCCATTGCCAGTATAATCCTTGGGGTATTAGGGATATTGGGTATCCTTTTGTTTATCGGCTAGCAAGTCGCATCAGAGGATTGCTCAGGGATGCCTGGATGATCTGACACAAGCTCTCCGGGCGCATTCCCCTGGCGATCACGACCCAGGTGAAATGGCTCTCGCAGAGTTTTCCCTGTTGTATGGAACTCCTCCGAAATTATCCATAATTATTCCAAATTGGTTCTGACCGGAACGCAGGCGGGGGAGGGAAAATACATTTTCAATTACATTTGAACCGGGAAACCGAAATGGTGATCTAAACCAGTTCAATGAAAGAAGAATCAGTATTTCATCAATCTAAATAAAAATACGAAAAAATGAGATTAATCACCATGGTTCAGTGCTGGATCAGCAAGATCGTCAGCGGAAACATAACCTATCATAACTGCAGGATCGACTCGGTTTATCCTCATCTCATTACGATCGGGAAAAACTTTATAGCAGCACCGGGTTCGATGATCACAGCCCATGATGCTTCCCTGATCAATAAAACGGGGGAAATGATCACTGGCCGCGTGAAGGTCGGTGACAATGTTTATCTTGGCGCCAATGCGGTAATCCTCCCCGGAGTAACTCTGGGTGATAATGTATCTGTTGCTGCAAATTCCCTGGTTACTAAATCCTTCAAAGCAAACGTTGTCATTGGTGGTAATCCTGCCAGAATCCTTATGTCGATGGAGCAATATATACAGTTTGCTCACACCAATAAAGAAAAGCAAGTGCAGAAGAAAGAAATACCAGGGCTTTCGAACGATATTCTGGCAAAAAATATTTATACCACGAGATAGAGATCCGCTATCACGAAGCAGGCGAAGATCACCGAAGCGATGCCGTTCATGGTGAAGAAGGCCAGATTGAGTTTGGAGAGGTCATTGGGTTTCACCAGCAGATGTTGGTAGATGATCAACCCGGTGAATATAGCAGCCCCTGTCCAGTGGAGCCACCCGAACCCGCCGATGATAGCAGCAGCGTAAATCAATCCAAGGGCAACCACGTGAATGAGGGCCGAAAGGATCAGCGCGTTTCTTTTCCCCGCCATCACCGGTACCGAACGAAGGTGATGTTCCGTATCGAATTCAAAATCCTGCAAAGCGTAAATGATATCAAATCCGGCAGTCCAGAAAAGGACAGCGAAGGAATAGAGGAGGGGCAGGACACTGAAATGACCGGTCACTGCCAGGTAAGCGCCGATAGGGGCCAATGCAAGTCCGGCTCCGAGGAAAAAGTGCGACAGGGCGGTAAAACGTTTGGTAAAACTGTAACCGATGACCACCAGCAGCGCTACCGGAGAAAGGATCAGGCACAGGTTGTTCAGGAAGGCCGTGGTGATGATAAACAGGGCCGCGTTGACAAACACGAAGGCGAGCGCCGAACCCGGAGAGATGATACGGCTGGGGATCTCACGGCGGGATGTCCGCGGATTTGCTTTGTCGATTTTCCGGTCCACATACCGGTTGAATCCCATGGCCGAATTTCTGGCAAAAAATACGCACAGTATCACCAGAACCAGGATTCGCCAGCTGATGGTTTCATCCATAGCCCTGAATCCCATGAAAAAGCCGATCATAGCGAACGGAAGCGAAAAAATGGCATGATGGATCTTAACCAGAGAGAAATAGTCTTTTATCCTTGACATTTGGTAATTTTGTTGCAAAAATAAACCATTTCTGAGAATGATCAGAGAAGCAAAACTGGCGGGACTCTACGTGAAGCATATTTTCACTATGCGCTCGAGTTTCCGCATTCACTCGCCCTTTGTCTATTCCATCTATAAATATGTCATCTCAGATCGGTCGTCGAATCCCGATTTTGCTCATGTTGAAGCCCTGAGAAAAGATCTTCTTTCTAAATACCAGTTTATCAAGAAGGTAGATCTTGGCGCCGGGGCGGGAAATCTTCCATTGTACCAACGTTTCGCTCGTGTGAAAGACATTGCCCGGAAATCATCTGTTTCACCGCGGAAAGGGGAACTCCTGTACCGCCTTGTCAGCTTTTTCAAGCCCGTGACGATCGTTGAGTTGGGTACTTCGTTCGGAATCAGTACGATGTACATGGCGCTGGGCTGCCGCAAGAGCCACATTATCACGATGGAAGGATGCCATGACACCGCTTTGATCGCCATCCGTAACTTTCACCGACTTGGGCTGTCTAATATCGAAACAGTGACCGGCACCTTTGACGAAAAACTACCGGAAGTGCTCGATAAACTGGGGAAGGTGGATCTCGTCTTTATTGATGGTAACCATAAAAAAGAAGCAACGATCCATTATTTCGACATGTGCCTGGACCATATGCAGAATGACACGATCATTGTTTTTGATGATATCAACTGGTCGAAAGGAATGAATGATGCCTGGAAGAATATTCGTGAACATCCGAGCGTTAAGGTTAGTATAGACTTGTTTCACCTGGGAATGGTGTTTTTCAGAAAAGAACTCAGTAAGGAAGATTTTATCCTTCGTTTCTAATTATTGACTATTTTTGTTTAAATCAGAAATGCTTCAACATAACTTGACTGATATGGAAAAAGAAGTCATCCATCTCGAAAACATTGTAAAAAATTACAAAGTCGGTACTGAAATCGTGGAAGCTCTGCGGTCGGTCTCGCTTACCATCCGGAAAAACGAATTTGTCTCGATAATGGGACCGTCGGGGTCAGGAAAATCAACCCTGATGAACATTCTGGGGTGTCTTGATACGCCAACCCGCGGATCCTATCTCCTGAACGGAGAAGATGTGAGCAAGATGGATGATAACAGTCTGGCCGAGATTCGTAACCGCCAGATTGGTTTTGTGTTCCAGACTTTCAACCTGTTACCGCGTTCAACAGCGCTTGAAAATGTCATGCTTCCTCTCATCTATGCCGGAGTAAATAAGGTACAGCGGATTGACCGGGCGACCCGTTCGCTGGAAGAGGTGAAACTCAGCGACAGAATGACGCACAAACCAAACGAACTCTCCGGTGGACAGCGTCAACGTGTAGCTATCGCCCGAGCACTGGTCAACAAACCGGCTATCATCCTCGCCGACGAACCTACCGGCAACCTTGATTCAAAAACATCTATTGAGATTTTAGGACTCCTGGAAGAGATTCACCGGATGGGAAACACCGTGATCATCGTAACTCATGAGGAAGATATTGCCAAGTACACACACCGGATCATCCGTCTCATGGATGGCCAGATCTTCTCAGACCTTCCAAACAGTAATATACACAGCACTACCGATTACGCTGTCATAGCCTGATATTGTCATGCAGAAAACTGCCAGGTACAAACAACTTTTTAATGATTTTGCCGGGATGCGGATCATGATCATTGGTGATGTAATGGTCGATTCGTACCTGTGGGGGAAAGTCGAACGTATCTCCCCGGAAGCTCCGATACCCATTGTGGCTCTCAAAAAACGTGAAAACCGGCTCGGTGGCGCTTCCAACGTCGCCCTTAACGTGAGGGCAATGGGGGCCATCCCGGTACTGTGCTCCGTCATCGGCGAAGACGATAAAGGAGATCAGTTCATAGAACTCCTGGAACAGGAAAAGATCGATACACATTTTATACTGAGAAGTCCCCGGCGCATCACTACCACGAAGTTCAGGATCTTCGGCAACAATTATCAGATGCTGAGGGTGGACGAAGAGGTGGAGAACGATCTTACTCCCGATGACATGCAGGCTTTTCTGAGTCATCTGAAGAACCTCATTGAGTCAGATAATATTGACTGTATCATTTTCCAGGATTATGATAAGGGGGTGATCACTCCCCAGGTCATCCGGGAAGTAGTTGACCTTGCGAAAGCCCGCTCCATTCCTGTCACCGTTGATCCCAAACGGAGGAATTTCATGGATTACAAAGGAGTCACGCTCTTCAAACCCAACCTGAAAGAGTTGAAAGAGGGGCTGAAGGCGGAATTCGATCCCACCGACCAGGAGGCGGTCATTACGGCCGCACAGTCGCTGATCTCGAGGCTGGATTGTACTTACGCATTAATCACTATGTCGGAGCGTGGGTTGCTCATCAGCATGAGAGACACATTATCTGGGCGAAATATTGTGATACCGTCTCATGTCCGTTCTGTCGCCGACGTCTCAGGCGCCGGAGATACGGTCATCACGGTGGCTTCCTTATGTCTGGCGAAAAACTGTTCGCCGTATGAAGTGGCCTATATCTCAAACCTCGCCGGCGGTCTGGTTTGCGAAGAGGTAGGAGTGGTCCCGGTGAACCGCGACAGGCTTTTAAAAGAAGTGCTGGCTTTGCTTTAATGGAACACCTTGATGCCGATGTTATCGTAGCCGGCGCAGGTCCTGCCGGAACCGCCGCAGCTTACGATCTTGCCTTACAGGGATTGAGGGTGCTTATTCTCGAGAAAGCAACCTTCCCCCGGTACAAAGTATGTGGTGCCGGGTTGACTGCAAAAATCATCCCGGAATTCCCGTATGACATCACGCCTATTCTGGAGACCACCATCCGTTCAGTGAGGCTTTCGTACCGCTTTGCCGAAATGTTCACGCGTCATACAGACACTCCGATGATGTTCTGCACGATGCGGGATAAGCTGGATGATTTCATGCTTCAAAAAGCCGTATCTGCCGGGGCAAAGGTCCTTTTCGGAGAACAAGTGAAAAGGTTGGAACAAGGGGACGGCTTCGTGGAAGCAGAGACAGGGAACCGGCGTTACCGGTCATCCTTGCTAATAGGGTCAGATGGAGTTTCCGGGATGGTTGCACGGATGGTGGGTCTGCGTGAAAATATCGAACCGGGGCTTGCCTGGGAAGCGGAGATCGCGATAGAACCCGAATGGCTGATCCCGTTGTCGGAAACGGTTTTTCTCGATTGGGGGACATTGCCGGGCGGCTATGGGTGGATGTTTCCCAAGAGGGATCATATCTCGGTCGGAGTTGGAGGACCGGCTGCTTTATCCGGAAGGATGATGAAATATTATGCGGATTTCCTGAATAGCCTGGAGCCTGGATTCGGAAATAATCACCAGGCGGATAGTCTGCGGTCATGGCCGATACCGACACGGGCGAAGAAAGGCCCTTTACACCAGGGACGGGTCTTGGTGACCGGTGATGCAGCCGGGCTCACCGATCCGATGACGGGTGAAGGGATCTGGTATGCGGTGAAAAGCGGACGGATGGCAGCGAAAACCTGTCTGGAATATCTCCGGGGGCGTTCCGGCTCCTTGTCGGGATATTCGGAAGAAGTCAATGCCACCCTGATGGAAGACATTTTGGAGGCCTGCCGGATCAGAAATATCTTCAACACCGTACCCGGAAAGATTCACCGGCTGGTACGCGACAATGACCGCGTTTGGCGCGCTTTTGGCAAAATATTACGGGGAGAGCGTTGTTACGCCGACGTAAAAAGAGGCTTCGGAAGATGGTCCTTTCTTTGGCGGACGACTACCTGGTTAGCCGGATTCGTCTATCGCAGAAAAGGGAAGAACTATCGATGATCTGAAGTCAGGCTCCCAGGAGCTTTTTGACGATCTCTGATACCAGACGGTTATCCACCTGGCCGGCAAGCGCTTTACTGGCGGCGCCCATCACGCGGCCCATGTCTTTGATGGTGGTGGCGCCGGTTTGTGCGATGATCTCTTTTACTTTTTCCGTCACTTCCTCTTCGGAAAGCGATTTAGGGAGATACTTTTCGATAATGGCTGCCTGGAAGAGTTCAACATCGGCCAGGTCTTTCCGGTTCTGACTCAGGTAGATTTCTGCAGATTCCTTCCGTTGCTTAACCAGCTTTCGAAGGAGGCTCAATTCAACGGTTTCAGGGATTTCGCCGGTGGTCCCTTCTTTGGTTTTTTCCAGCAGCAGGGCTGCTTTGATTGCCCGCAGGGCTTCTAACTTTTCATGATCCTTGCTGAGCATCGCCGACTTAATGTCGTCGTTGATTTGAATTTCCAGGCTCATCAGTCTACATTATTATGAAGGAAGGAATTTTCGGTCCTTACTTCGATTTCTCCTTTAGTATCACCTGAAAGGGTCACCCGTGGTACACTGGTTTCGTAGGAAGGCGGAACATCCGACAACTCCACGTTTCTCCGTTTGTAAGCCGGGATGGATTCCAATTCCTCGAGGTTATTTTCGATAGGAGTGTGGTTTTTCAGTTTTTCGCTGAGTGCACGAAGCTTTGAGACCCTGTCTGTTTGCTGTCGTCCCTGGATATCATCTTCCCGGGGGGTGTTGAGAGGGTTCACGACGGGAGAAGTCCTGACTTCAGGCTGATTCATTGGCACGAAAGGTATCGTGTTGATGACTGTTTTCTTTTCGGTGTAATCCGGTCTGGGGACTTCGGGTTGTTTTGGTGCGGGAGTCGGTTCGTTTATGTCAAATTCAAAAGTGATCTCGCGTTGGACTTCGGGTTCTTTGATGGGCTCCGGATCTGGCGGATCGGGTTCATAGGAAAAAATGATCGGCTCCGGTTCGTTCATTGGTTCGGGCTCGGGTTCCGGCTCCGGATCGCGGGTGATCATGCGGATCTCGGGCTCGGGTTCCGGTTCCGGCTCTTCAGCGACTTGTGATACGGGTATTTCAGACGGGGTATAGATCTGCGCTTTCGGTTGTTCATTCGCTTTTTCGTTATACAGGTCTATCACGGTCTTTGTTGATGCCTTTTGTTCTTTAATGGCGCGGTGTTCTTCGTCAAATCCTGTTGCAATGATCGTGACGGAGATCTTGTCTGACAAGCTTTCGTCAAAGCCATTTCCCCAGATTACTTCGGCTGTATTCTTTGTTTTTATTTCGATATAATCCGTGATATCCGTCACTTCATCCATCGTGATTTCTTCCGTGCCTGATGCGATATACAGCAGCAGGTTGGTAGCTCCTTCGATGTCGTTGTCGTTGAGCAGCGGCGATGTTAATGCTTCTTCAACGGCTTTACGTGCGCGGTCTTCGCCATTGGCGATGCCGGTACCCATGATAGCAACACCGCTGTTTTTCATAACGGTTTTAACATCTTCGAAGTCGACGTTGATATATCCTGCCACGGTGATGATTTCGGCGATGCCTTTAGCGGCGGTTGTCAATACGTCGTCAGCGCGGCTGAAGGCTTCCGACAGTCTGAGGTTCCCGTAAAGTTCACGCAGTTTGGTGTTGCTGATGATCAGCAGGGCATCGACATGCTCTTTCAGTTGCCGGATCCCTTCTTCGGCGTGCATGATTCTTTTATGGCCTTCAAAGGGGAAAGGGATAGTGACGATACCCACTGTCAGGATATCCATTTCTTTTGCGATCTGTGCGATCACGGGGGCAGCGCCTGTGCCGGTACCGCCACCCAGACCGGCAGTAATGAACAACATCTTGGTGCCTTTCGACAACACCGCACGGATATCCTCCGTATTTTCCAAAGCTGCGTTACGTCCGACAGAAGGAACGGCGCCGGCGCCCAGCCCTTCGGTAAGGCTCGCTCCCAACTGGATCTTAGTAGGGACCGGGCTGCTTTCCATGGCTTGTGCGTCCGTGTTACAGATAATAAAATCAACGCCCGTAATGCCCTGATGGAACATGTGGGTTACGGCATTGCTGCCACCTCCGCCAACGCCGATCACTTTGATGATGTTGGACTGGTTTTTTGGTAAGTCAAATTTCAGCATATCTGACATGGGGTATCCGATTTGATCCGATTAAAATTAGTCTCTTGTCAATTATTAAATGACAAAACATTTTTTATTTATCAACACCTGAAATGTGAATAACGAAGGACTATTCGGTTTCTTCATCGAACCAGTTCTTGATCTTTTCAAGAAATGCTTCAGTAAATTTTTTTCCAGGTTCTGACGTTTCTTTTACTTTCTTCTTTTTTTCACGTTTTTGTTTGGGAACTGATTCGGTCACAGCGGATGAAGACTCTTCAACGAATACAGGTTCGAGTTCTTTCAACCGGGCCATTTCTTTATCGTACCGGTCGATGCCGACAAGTACAAGTCCGATGCTGGTGGCGAACATTGGGCTGGCCATCTCGGGAGGAACATCTTTAGCGAGGTGTTCATTCGGATAGCCGATACGTGTATCAAGGCCGGTCATGAACTCTGTCAGCTGGGCTGCATGTTTCAGCATAGCCCCTCCGCCTGTCAGCACGATGCCGCCAATGAGTTTCTTTTCGTAGCCTGAATTACGGATTTCGTAAAAGATGTGTTCAATGATTTCTTCCATACGTGCCTGGATAATACTGGCCAGGTTTTTCAGGCTGATCTCCTTGGGAGCTCTTCCGCGAAGGCCGGGGATGGCAATGATCTCTTCATCTTTATTCTCACTGGCTAAGGCAGAACCAAAGCGGATCTTCAACTCTTCCGCGTGTTTTTTGATGATGGAGCAGCCTTCTTTCACATCTTCGGAGATGATCTCGCCTCCCAGGGGGATGACCGCAGTGTGGCGGATAATCCCTTCGTGGAAAATCGCGATGTCGCTTGTCCCTCCGCCGATATCCACCAGGACGACACCAGCCTCTTTTTCTTCTTCACTCAGAACGGCTTCTGCCGAGGCAATGGGTTCAAGGATCAGATCCGACACTTCCAGGCCGGCACGGCGAACGCATTTGTAAATGTTCTTGGCGGCTGCTGTCTGCCCGATGATGATATGGAAGTTGGCTTCCAGATGGTTTCCCGACATGCCTCTTGGTTGACGGATGCAATTCTCGTTATCAATGCTGAACTCCTGCGGGATCACTTCCAGTATTTCTTCACCCGGGTTCATGTTCAGGTTGAACATGCTGTTGCAGAGCTTATCGATATCTTCCTGGCTGATTTCCGATTCGGTGTCTTCCCGCATCAGACTGCCGCGGTGATACATGCTTTTAATGTGCTGCCCGGCAATGCCGACATTCACTACATTGATATTCACGCCGGATTTTTGGGAAGCTTCTTCCACGGCTTCCTTGATCGACTGAATGGTGTTCTCGATGTTGGAGACGACGCCCCTCTTTACCCCGATGGAAGGTACTTTCCCATATCCGAGGATTTCAACTTTTCCATGGTCATTTTTCTGACCAACAATGACTGCGATTTTGGTAGTACCGATGTCTAAACCTACGATTATCCCTTGGCTCTTCATAGTTGCATTATATTTTTGAACAAACCACTTGATTTTTATACTTGATGTTGATGAAGTTATATTTATTCCAGCCGATTTTATTCAGGCCGTACTTGTAAAAGGCGTATAGTTTCGTGAATTTCTCCTGCATATCTTCTGCTTTTCCGAAGAGAATGATGTGATTACCCACTACCGGGATCAGTTCCAGTTCCTGGTTGTCATTCACGTAGATTTGGCTGATCTGTGAACGGAAAAATGGATCTCTGGTAATATAGATAGCCATACGAAACAATGACGGAAGTGATCCCGGGTTAGAAGAGGAATCGGCCATCAGGTGATCGAAGTTTTCCATATCACGCTGAATGCATGAGTCATAGATGTTACCCGAGGCGACCAACACGCGGGCGGGGAAGTTTGGGTTGATGGGGAGGATCTGCCCATGGCCATCGATATAAAAACTTGAGGACTTCCTGGTGATGATCCGGAGGATAGGTTGCCGTTGAATAACATCCACATACACCATCCCGTCGTCGGTGGCATAAACGTCGACTTTATCGACATAAGAGTGATTTCTGATGGGCCCTTCGATCTTTTCCGTGTTCAGTTCCCACAGCTGCATGCCGGCAATTTTACCGGCTCCTGACAAGATCAGCGAGTCAATGTCCTGTTCAGTGATCAGCACGTCAGCCTGGCCATAATCCACATGAATGGAAATATCTTTCACCCCCTTGCTTCCATGATCATAGTTGGCAAAGACCAGCAGGACCGCGGCGCCGGAGAACAGGATCGTCCAGAGGGCGATCGTAAGGATTTTCAATATGCGCTTTTTCCAGGTCATATGCCTTTGCCAAATGCTTCAACAATGGGTTTTACAAGCTGATCAATGTCTCCGGCGCCTAGTGTCAGCAGTATCTGCGGCTTGAGTTTTTTTAATTCATCGATCAATTCTGCTTTGCCGGTCATTATCTTTTTCTTCAGATTAACTTTTTCGAAAATGATTGCAGAGGTGATGCCCGGAATAGGTTTTTCTCTGGCAGGATAGATCGGAAGAAGGATCAGGGTATCGAGTAGTGATAAGGCTTCCGCGAAACCATCAACGAAGTCGCGTGTCCGAGAGTAGAGATGGGGTTGGAAAACGCCGGTGATCTCACGGCCGGGGTACATTTCCCTGACCGCTCTGATGCAAGCTTTCAGTTCTTCAGGGTGATGTGCATAGTCGTCGATGTACACCATTCCCTTTCGCGATAATTGATGATCAAACCGACGATTGACCCCTTGGTATGTTCTGATGGCCTGTTTGATTTGCTCTTCAGAGAGGCCGATCAGGTGGCCTGCAGCAGCTGCTGCAACAGCGTTTTCAACATTAAAGCTCCCGGGTATTCCCGACAGGTAACCTTCTTCGATCCCTTCAGGTGTGACAAGCCGGAAGTGGAATTTCCCGTTTCGCACCACCACATTGCTGGCGTGGTAATCCGTTTCTTCATGCAGAGAATAGGAATGAATGGTCACATCCGGATTACGGGGTATTACCCCACAGCCTGCCTTCAGCAGCAGGTTGCCGTTTTTCCTGACTCTGGACGTGAATTCGCTGAACGAATCACGGAGTTGATCCAATGTCTCGTAAATATCAAGATGATCAGCATCAGCCGAAGTAACGATAGCAATGTCGGGCGACAGTCGAAGGAAAGAGCGATCGAATTCATCAGCTTCCACCACACAATAGGCTTTCGACCGGAAGGCATCGTCGGAAATTAAAAAATTCGAACCATAGTTCTTCGAGATTCCACCGAGAAAAGCGATGTGAGGTTTCCCTGCACTTTTCAGCATATGGGCTATGAGCGTGGAGGTGGTTGTTTTTCCATGAGTGCCGGCGACAGCAATGGTTTTATAGTCACGGCTGATGATTCCCAACACCTCCGACCGTTTCAGAATGGGAACATCTTCCTTCAAAAAATACTGTAATTCCTTATTCTCTGTCGGCACGGCCGGGGTTAAGACGACCAGATCTGTTTTCTTTGGAAGAAGGTGTACATTCTCTTCATAATGAATGTTCATCCCTTCGTCGGTGAGTGCCTGCGTCAGCGGAGTCGATGTCTTGTCGTAGCCCGACACAGTCACACCTTTCATCGCAAAATATCTTGCGAGGGCGCTCATTCCGATGCCCCCGATGCCGATGAAATATACCGATCTGACTTTATTCAGGTCCATGATTATTGATTCTTTTTAAGTGATAATGCTTCGTGCGCTATCCTGTCGGATGCATTAGTGATTGCCAGCGTTGAAACGTTTGTACGCATCAGGTCGGTCTTTCTTTCATCCCGAATCAGCTGTCGGATCAGGGTATGAAGGTGCTCCTTTGCATCCTGGTCTTTGAGCAGCACAGCGGCTTCTTTTTCCTCCAGCGCTTTTGCGTTGCGGGTTTGATGATCTTCAGTCACGTTGGGCGAAGGGATCAGGATAGCAGCTTTCCCGGCCACACAGATCTCCGAAATAGCGATGGCTCCTGCCCTGGAGATAACCAGGTCGGCACAGGAGTAGGCCAGATCCATGCGATCGATGAAGGCATGCACTTTTACGTTGGGGAAGTTGCCGTCGGACAAAAAGACCAGGATGGACTCATAATAATTCCGGCCTGTCTGCCAGAGAAACTGCATTTCCCGGTCGAGGTTCATGCCGATACAGCTCTGAATACTTTCATTAATGGTCCCGGAGCCCAGGCTCCCACCGGTTACGAGAACGGTTTTTTTAGCTGGATCCAGGTTGAAATATTCGTAGGCTTTCTGATCGTGTTGGATAATATTTCGGATGTCTTCCCGAACAGGGTTACCTGTCATGATAATTTTTTCCGCCGGAAAATATTTTTCCATCCCTTCATAAGCGACACAAATTTTCGACACTTTCTTAGCCAGGATACGGTTCGTCACTCCCGGATAAGAATTCTGCTCCTGGATCAGGGTGGGGATACCCAGGTGCGAAGCAATACGCAGGGTAGGCCCGCTGGCATATCCTCCCACTCCGATGACTACATCGGGGTTGAAACGGCGTACTACCCAGTATGCCTTGATCATGCTTGCAGCCAGTTTAAACGGGAATGACAGGTTTTTCACCGTCAGTCGACGCTGAAATCCCGAAACCGGCAACCCTTTCACCGGGAAACCGGCAGCCGGCACTTTTTCCATCTCCATTCTCCCTTTAGCTCCGATAAAAAGGATATCTGCTCCGGGCTCAATAGCCCGGATGGCTTTTGCAATGGCTATGGCGGGGAAAATATGCCCGCCGGTGCCTCCTCCGCTGATGATTACCTTTGTCATACCTGTGCTGTTACTGGTTGTGCCTCTTTTAAAATATCGATTTCTGTCCCGTCTTTTGTTTCGATCTCGGTCCTGCGGCTTACACTAAGAATGATGCCAATGGAAATGCAGGTGAACCAGATGGAAGTTCCACCCATTGATATCAACGGCAGCGGTTGTCCCGTGACGGGAAAGAGATTGACAGCTACTGCCATGTTGATCAACGCCTGGAAGACCAGGCTGAACCCAATCCCGACCGATAAGAGCGTCCCAAAATTTCCCTGGCATTTATTGGCAATACGAATCACCCGGAAGAAAAGGATAAGGTATAACAACAACACAAAACTACCGCCGATGAGACCGTATTCTTCGATGATAATCGCAAAGATGAAGTCGGAGTATGGGTGGGGAAGAAAATTACGCTGGGTGCTTTTACCGGGCGATTTACCGAGAATCCCTCCGGAAACGACGGCAATTTTGGCCTGGGTGACCTGGTAGGTGGCATCGGGATCCGCCTCTTTTTTATCGATGAAATGTTCTACACGTCCCATCCAGGTTTCCCCGCGGGGGAACAGGGTCGGAGCAATCTGCGACAAGCCAAAGATGAGAATGATCGCAAAAACACCCAACACGACCAGGGAAACGATGTATTTAAAGCTGATCCTTCCGATGAACATGACGACCATGCATGTGACGAAGAGAATAGCGGCAGTGCTGAAATTGGCAGGGAGGATCAATGCACAGATAATGATGGCCGGGACAATCACGGGAAGAAAACCTTTCCGGAAATCCATAACCATCTCCTGCTTCTTGCTTAGCACCCTGGCCAGATACATGATGAGAAAAAGTTTGGCGATATCGGAACTTTGAAAGGTGACATTCAGGATGGGAACCGTAAGCCATCGGTTTGCTTCATTATAATTGGTTCCGGAGATGAGCGTCACCAGGAGTAAAGGTATACACAGGATCAGACCGATCTGCGATATCCGGGAGAAATAGGTGTATTTGATCAGATGCGTCAGGTACATCAGCAACCATCCGAACATCAGAATGATGAGTTGCTTGACAAGGTAATATTCGGTATTGCCTCCCTGCTTCCGGTATGCCAGCAATCCCGTGGAACTGTAAACCGCGAGGATCGAGAATACGGAAAGCAGGAGCACTACTGTCCAGATCACTTTATCGCCTTTGATATTTTTTGCAAATGATGCCATGGTTAGAATTATAAATCCTTTACTGCTACCCGGAATTTTTCGCCACGTAATTCAAAATCCTCAAAACGGTCTTTGCTGGGGCACCCGGGAGAAAGAAGAACGGCATCCCCTGTCTTTCCTATGTAATAGGCAATGGAGACCGCCTCTTTCATGTCGGCTGCTGCAATGACCGGAATCTCTGTATCATCAAAAGCTTTCCTGATGATCTCGTTCTCATGACCCAGGTAGATAATAGCTTTAACTTTTTTGGCAACCAGGGAGGCCAGTTCCGAATAATCAAGGACACTGTCGAGCCCCCCGGCGATCCAGATCACCGGTTTTCCCATACTTTCCATGGAAAACCAGGTAGAATGAATGGAGCAGGCTCCCGAATCGTTGATGAACTCGATCCCGTGAATGTTAGCCACTGTCTCCAACCGGTAGGGCGCCTGCGGGAAAGAAGAAAAGGACTCCCTCAGAATCTTTTTCCGGATTTCACCGGTTTTATTGATGACTGATGCAGCCAATGTGACCGGCATATACTGCCTTCCTTGTTTTGCCAAAGCTTCTATTGTCATAGTCTTTCGTGTTAATACGAACAGAATCCCTTTATCTCAGTTTCAATGTTACGATCGTCAGCACTCCCAGCATAATCCCGATAATCAGAAAGCGCATAACGATCTTTGATTCATGATACCCAAGCAATTGATAATGATGATGCAGCGGTGACATTTTGAAAAGTCTTTGCCCCGTCCCTGTCCTCCGTCGCGTGTATTTGAACCAGCTGACCTGCAATACGACGGAGAGGCTTTCGGCGACGAAAACTCCGCAGAAGATGGGGATCAGGATCTCTTTCCGGATCATGATCGCGAACACCGCGATGATGCCACCCAGTGCCAGACTTCCTGTGTCGCCCATGAAAACCTGGGCCGGATAGGCATTGTACCATAAAAATCCGATACAGGCCCCTATCATGGCCCCAATGAAAATCGCCAACTCCCCTGTATTTGGTATATACATGATATTCAGGTAGTTGGCAAACACAATATTGCCGGATATGTACGCTAATACCCCGAGGGTGACAGCGATAATGGCCGAACTGCCTGTCGCTAGTCCGTCAAGCCCGTCAGTGAGGTTAGCACCGTTAGAAACAGCCACGATAATGAAAATCACCACGGGGATGAACACCAGCCATGTCCATTTTTTATAATTACCACCGAGCCAGGAAATGGTCCATGAGTAATCGAATTCATTGTTCTTTACGAAGGGGATGGTGGTTTTGGTGGAATGAACCTGTTTCTTTGAAAACAGTTTTGCTTTATCCGGTGCATTATCGACCGCGAAGATCTCATTTGCCGGTACGTAAGCCTGTTTCCCGACATGCTCGCGAATGACGATATCTTCATGAAAATACATGGTCAGGCCGACAATGAGACCGAGGCCGACCTGTCCCATGATTTTAAATTTGCCTGCAAGACCGTGTTTATCTTTCTTAAAAACTTTAATATAGTCATCGATGAAGCCGATGAGTCCCAGCCACACGGTGGTTACCAGGATGAGGATGATATAGATGTTGTTCAGCCGGGCGAAGAGCAGGGTGGGGATGAGGATGGCCGACAGGATGATCAGACCGCCCATGGTTGGTGTGCCTTGCTTTTCTACTTGTCCGGCCAACCCCAGGTCACGAATGGATTCCCCGACCTGTTTTTTCTGGAGGTATCCAATGAGTCGTTTTCCGATGATCATCGTGATAAACAAAGAAGTGATGATCGCTGCTGCGGCCCGGAATGAGATATACTGGAAGACACCTGCTCCCGGAAAATCAAAGGCCTTGTGGAGGTATGTGAATAAATAATAGAGCATCGGCGCTATGATTAATGGTTGTCGTTTGGTTTGATCAATCCGAATGTTTCTTTGATGATTTGTCTGTCGTCGAACGGATGTTTCACACCCTGTATCTCCTGGTAAGTCTCATGTCCTTTGCCGGCCACCAGGATGATATCGCCCGGTTTTGCCAGGGTGCAGGCGGTACGAATGGCTTCCAACCGGTTGACGATCATCAGTACTTTTTTAACATTACCGGGTTCCACTCCTTGTTTCATTTGCAAGAGGATGGTCTCCGGATCTTCATTGCGTGGATTATCGGAAGTGAGGATCACCTGGTCGCTCAATTCCGCAACGATTTTTCCCATCACCGGCCGTTTAGCTGCATCGCGGTTTCCCCCGGCGCCCGCCACGGTAATAAGCCGTGATTCTCCGCTCCGGATATCATTGATGGTCTCCAGTACATTTTTCAAGGCATCGGGAGTATGAGCGTAATCCACGATGGCAGTGATGTTGGTTGGAGAGATAATGATGTTGAACCTCCCGTCGACGGGTTCCACCCGGCTTAGGCAGGTCAATACTTCGGTGGGATCCTGTCCCAGCAAAACAGCTGTGGCATAAACGGCCAGCAGGTTATAGGCGTTGAACCGGCCGATGAGCCGGAACCAGACTTCCTGTCCGCCGATCTTCAGTTGAAGCCCATGGAACTGATTTTCGAGGATGCTGCAACGGAAATCGGCATTGGAGGTGAGGCTGTAGGTGTGTTTTTCCGCAGCGGTGTTCTGGATCATGACCATTCCGTTCCGGTCATCTTTATTGACCAGGGCAAAAGCATCTGCCGGGAGGTCGTCAAAAAAGGCCTTCTTGGCTTTCAGGTATGCTTCGAATGTTTTGTGATAATCAAGATGGTCGTGGGTGATGTTGGAGAAGATCCCGCCGCGGAATGTCAGTCCGGCAATTCTTCGCTGGTCGATGGCATGTGAGCTGACTTCCATAAAGCAGTACTGGCATCCGGCATCGGCCATTTGCCGGAGCAGCCGGTTCAGGCTGATGATATCCGGAGTAGTCTGGGTGGCGGGTATTTCCGTAGTATTGATTTTGTTTCTGATGGTAGAGATCAATCCTGCCTGATATCCCAATTCAAGGAACAGGGAATGAAGGAGTGTCACCGTAGTCGTTTTTCCATTTGTGCCCGTGATACCCACGAGGTTGATCTGTGAGGATGGGTTCCCGAAGAATTTCGCGGCCATCCGGCCCAACGCCAGGGCAGTGTCGGAGACGACCACATAGGTGACGTTATCTCTTAGTATTTCAGGAAGGGTTTCACATACTACAGCAACAGCACCCTTGTCGATGGCGGCATTTATATATTGGTGTCCATCGAGGGCGGTGCCTCTCACGGCAAAGAATAATCCATTCTGCTTCACTTCCCTTGAATCCTGGTGAAGCGAGGTGACTGCCAGATCTTCCGGACCATGAACATCCAGAACTTCTGTTGCCTTGATCAACTCACGAAGTTTGTTCATATCACCGTCTCCTTCTTTGTTTCCAAGTCAATAATTACCGGTAACCCTTTCCGAATCGCGGTTCCGGGTGCAAGCGATTGTCTCACTACCATTCCTTTTCCTTTGGCGGTCACGCGAAGCCCTTGTTTCTCGAGAATAAAAAGAGCATCTTTCAATCCCATGCCAATGACGTCAGGCATGATGCCGTTGGCAAGATTTTCCGGAACAAGGACTTCCCGCGAAATTTCGGGGCGGGGTGTTACCCATTTATTTTGATCAGCGCCACCATCGTACCTGATTCCCAGCGAGGAAAAAACGGTCTGAAGATCATGCTGCATTCCCGCTTTGGCAAGTGGCAACAAGGTATTGACTGTATCTTCAGTCAGGGGAGTATGAATATCGGGTTGGCTGGAATAGAGCCGATCGGAAATCTCCCTGAACACCGGGGCGGCAATAGAAGCTCCGTAGTATTTTCCCTTTGAAGGGTTGTTGATGACCACGATGATGGAATATTTGGGATCATCCGCAGGGAAGAACCCCACAAACGATCCTTTGTATTTCACATTTTTTGTTCCGTCGCCTTTATTTCCGTATCCTTTGTTGTTCATGGCCACCTGTGCTGTCCCTGTTTTTCCGGCGATCTGGTAAAGAGGGGTTTTAATGCCGGCGCCGGTGCCATGATCTACCACTCCTTTCAACATGATCATGGCTTTTTCGATGGTTGATGGAGAACAAATGGCCGGGTTGATGACCTCCGGGGGGAAGGAACGTATCACTCTTCCGTTTTGCCGGATCTCTTTCACGAACAGCGGCCGGATCATCTTTCCTTTATTAGCGACAGCGTTGTATAACGTCAGCGTTTGTAAGGGAGTGAGGGCCACTTCATAACCGATGGACATCCAGGGCAGCGAGACGGCCGACCAGTATTTACTTTTGGTATTTTTTATATAGGGGCGTCCTTCTCCGCCGAACTGGATTTTCAGGGGTCTGTTGATGCCCATTCGGTACAATCCGTCGATGAACTGTTGGGGATGAGCCGCGTAGGCATTATAGATCAGTTTGGAGGTGCCGACATTGCTTGACTTTTCAAAAACCTGTTGAGCTGTGAGGGTGCCAAATCCGCCATGGTGGGAATCGCTCATTTTCCGGCCGAAGAACATCACGCTTCCTCCGGCGGTGCTGACCGTTGTATTCAGATCGATTTTCCCGTCTTCAAGCGCCACGAGCAAGGACGCCAGTTTGAAGGTTGATCCGGGTTCGCTGCTTTCACCAACGGCATAATTAAAAGTTTCTTCGTAGGTGCCTTTGCGTGTTCTTCCCAGGTTAGCGATAGCTTTGACGTAGCCGGTCTTTACTTCCATCACGATCACGCAACCATGGTCGGCGCTGTCGGCTTGTAATTGTCTCATCAACGCTGCTTCTGCCAGGTCTTGCAGGTTGATATCGAGGGTGGTGATGATGTCGGCACCGTTCAGTGGTTCCATTTGGTTTTCGATTCCGACAGGGAGCCATGCCGTGCTGCTGACCCTGCGCATCAGCCGCTTGCCGTCGACACCTTTCAATTCTTTGGTGAAGGCCCCTTCCAGCCCGACATAAATCTTATTCGAGGGATCCTCGCTCTCATATCCGATAGTACGCCTGGCCAGGTCTTTGAACGGGAGCTCGCGCTGAAAACTGGGCAACACGATCAATCCACCTTTAAATTTTCCCCGGCGGAAAATCGGGAAGGTTCTGATTTTCTTCAGCTCGGGATAAGTGACATCGCGATGGATCAGGAGGTAACGGTCGCCTCTTCGCCGGGCATCCCAGAGGATATCTTTGTATTCAAAGGCGGTTTTATTCTGAAATAACCGGGAAAGGCAGATGGAGAGGGAGTCTACATTATTTTTAAAGATATCATCGGTGATGGAATCGGTCATGACATCCATGCGGACATCGAAGATGGGGATGGAGGTGGCCAGCATGGTCCCGTCATCTGTACAGATATTTCCACGTATGGCCGGTACATCGAACCACTTCATCTCCTGTTTTTTTGCTAATTCTTTCAGTTCCTTTCCCTGGAACGACTGGATATAAACTACCCGTGCGATCACGGCAAGACCGAAAAGGAGGATACCCAGGTAAACCAGGTACGAACGGGAGATGATATCCTTTTTGATCTCTTTCATTTATTCCTTCACATTTTTTCCGGTGACAGAATCGCCGGGATAGTACACTTTGAATGGGGGAATCAGCGACTCTTTCAGTCCAAGGCTATCGGCTTTTATCGCGATTTCCACCTGTTTACTTTGGTACATCAGTACCGATTTAGTAGTTATGTATTGGAAGCGGAGTTCCTTCAGTTCTGTTTTTGTTTTTTCGATTTCCTTGTATGTTTTTTCAGCATAGAAGGTATTCGCGATATAGAGCACCCCGATGATTCCGAGGAAGAACAGAAACGGGAGACTTCCGAAGATTCCTTTTCTGGAAAGGAAGTCCCCTTCCAGGAGGTCATGGATAGGTTTTCCGAGCCTCTTCCGTTTTTTAACCGGCCGGATTTCTTCCGGTTGTTCCGTATTGATATTATTTTCTTCCGGCTCTTCCATGATCAGATTTTCTCAGCAATCCTTAACCTGGCGCTGCGTGCCCTGGTATTTTCTTCTGTTTCCAATTCATCGGCTACAATAGCCTTCCGGGTGATCGGTTTAAGTATGCGTATCACATTTCCGTAAAAATCCTTTTGGAGGTCACCTTCGAAGTTTCCGGCGCGGAAGAAATTCTTTACCAGTGAGTCTTCCAGTGAGTGATACGAAATGATGACCATTCGTCCTCCCGGTTTCAGCATCTCTGCCCCTTGGGTCAGAAACTCCTTCAGGGCTTCCAGTTCCTGATTCACCTCGATACGGATCGCTTGAAAGACCTTGGCAAAAAATTTGTTTTCTTTTCCCTTCTCGGCGCAACTCATCAGGACAGATTTCAGGTCTTCCGTAGTTTCGATGGGGTTACCTTTTCTGGCGCGGACGATCAGGGAAGCAGCCCGGGCGCCGTTCCGGAGTTCCCCGTATTCCCTGAAGACAGCAGTCAGCTTTTCTTCGGAACAGGTATTTACCACTTCGCGGGCGGTAAGGCTCTTTCGCCGGTCCATCCTCATATCGAGGGCGGAATCGTAACGGGTTGAAAATCCCCGGTTGGCCGTATCGATCTGGTGGGAAGAAACGCCCAGGTCGGCCAGGATTCCGTCCACCGGAACAGCCCGGTAGAGTTTTAAAAAATTCCGTATATGGCGGAAATTGTTGTTGATCAGGATCAGCCTGGGATCGTCTGGTTTATTTTTCAGTGCATCTTCATCCTGGTCGAAAGCATACAATTTTCCGGTGGTCAGCCTTTTCAGGATCTCAGCAGCATGTCCGCCGCCGCCGAAAGTAGCATCTACATAGATGCCATCGGGGTGGATTGCTAATCCATCAACGCTTTCGTTCAACAGGACACTTCTATGGTACATTCTCAGGATCTTCTCTGTTTACTGGTTGTTTGCCCATTACCTCTTCGGCGAGCAACGCGAAATCTTCGGGTTCCTCGTTCATGAGGTTTTCATACTTGTCTTTTGCCCACACTTCGATACGGTTGGAAAAAGCAAACAGGATAACATCGCGCTGTATGCCGGCATATTCCAACAGGGTTTTCGGCAACAGCAGCCGGTTACTTCCATCAAGAACCAATTCGCTGGCGCCACGGGAGAAGTAACGGGCGAAATTGCGGTTCTTGCGATTGTACATGTTTAACCGGTTCACTTCATCAATTGTCTTTCTCCACTCATTCATCGGGTAGAGGGAAAGGCAGGTTTCAAACCCGCGATTGATGACAAAACGCTCCTCCGCTTCCGGTGGAATCTGCTTTTTCAGCCCCGCCGGAAGGATGATCCGCCCCTTGTCGTCAATCCTGCATTCGTATTCGCCTATCAGGTTGGTCATGAAACTGCCTTTTGCGTTTTGAGGTGTAAATATATAAACGTTTCCCCACAATTCTCCACCTTCCTCCACAAAAACTCCATTTTTGTTGATAACTTTTTCTTTCCGATGAGAGGGAAAAAGAGGAATGAAATAAAAGATATTCCATATGTTTTTTTTTATATTTTTATGTCTTCAAAATCAGATTAAATGAAAAAACACTACTTCATCATTCTCTTCTCTGTAATAAATGCCGTTTCTTTTGCCCAATGGCAAAAGGTTCCGATTCCGACAACCAGTAAGATTCTCAAAATTTGTTTTCTCGATTCGATGACAGGATTCTTGTCGGGGAATTCGGTGGGGCTTAAGACCATCAATGGGGGTGAAACTTGGCAAACGGTTTTCTCTTGGGGGAATGATGAACCATTTACTGACATTTCTTTCCCAACAAGAGAAACCGGGTATTGTGCAGGGGATTATACAATAATGAAGACAATTGATGGGGGGGACACCTGGTTTTTGATAAACCCTCCTGGGTCTTTTGTCATTCGTGGAATACACTTCCTGAACCCCGATACGGGTTTTATCTGTGGACAAGGCGAAGCTATCTGGCGTACAGAGGATGGAGGGGAAAACTGGTCAGAACAGGTTTCAGGCTCGTATTGGTTGCGCCGGTTTTCTTTTCCGACCGCTGATACCGGTTATTGTGTCGGAGATGGAAAAACAGTATACAAAACGACGGACGGAGGGATAACCTGGAACTATTTACAAGGCAATTCCACACCAAATCTCACGGCCATTCATTTCCTTACCAAAGATCTCGGCTATATAGCAGGATCGAATGGATACATCGCCAGAACAGTTGATGGTGGAATTACATGGAAAGCTCAGAATTCTGGAACGAGTACAAACATTGAGGGAGGCTTATGGGCAATTGATCTCTCCAGGATATACGCTGTTGGATACAATGGTGTCATCATTAAGACAGATAACGGAGGAGTAACATGGACACAAGATAGCTCTGGAACGACGGAACATTTAAGAGGTTGCTTCTTTTTCCCTTCTGGGAAGGGATTTGTATGCGGGTATGGAGGTACCTTGCTAACAAACCAGAACATTTTCCCCTGCATGCCCTCGGCCGACTTTACTTTTTCACGCGTCCAGTTAGCCGTTTCCTTCCAAAATACGTCTATCTGCGCTAACCAATATTGGTGGGACTTTGGAGATGGTTTCTATTCCGATGATATCAAACTTCTACATTTTTACAATGAACCAGGGACTTATACCGTTTGTCTGAAAGCCATGGATACCGTCACCATGAACTATGATATTACCTGTAAAGAAGTCACGGTATTCAAACAACAAATTGAACCTGAATCAGATTGGACCCTCATTTACCCGAATCCATGTCGGGAAAAGTTTTGGTTGAAAGCAAGCGATTCACTGGGAGTGGACCGGATAAAGATTTTTAGCTCGACCGGACAATTAGTATGGTCTGAAAAGGTGGACCTGACGGTGTCAAATCCCTGTGAAATTAGTCTGAATCTTGCAGAAGCTGTATACCATTTGAAGGGATACCGGGATGACCGGGTGGTTTTCCGGAAAAAGTTGGTAGTGCTGTACAGCCATTAATGAACGATCACCAGCGGTTTGACCACCGGACCTGATTTATCCCCTGAAATGCGGACCAGGTAAATACCGTTCGTCAGTGATGATATTTCGATGGCCTTGCCGTCAGAGAAACGGTCACTGAAAACCTTCATCCCGGTGATGTTGAAAATATCCACCTGCAGATCGGTAGCGGAGTCGGAATGACCAAGACTGATCCTGAAAAAGCTACTGGCGGGGTTGGGGTAAACGGAAAACATGAAATCCGGTTTCAGAACGGCAGGGGCGGAAGAGATGACCCCGGGCTTAGTGTGAGACGAAAAATAATTCAGCCCTCCGGAGAAATTACCGGTTATCAGATCCATGTTTTCCTGACCGGTGATATGACCGATGGCGGGCGCAGTTCGCCAACCAATGGATTCGGGCAGAGTCGATATGCCTAAAATTTCCGGCAGCGAATCCGACAGGCTGAAAGCTCCGGAAAGGTTGTTGTCGATATCTTGATAACAGGAGATCTTCCCTTCCTCTGAACCAACCACCAACCATGTTTTTTCATGGCTGTCTCTGAAGAAACAAGGGGTGCTATACCCATAATAGGATAGTGCCGGATTGGTGACATTGATTTTGCCCAGGCTGTCGGTCACAAAGGTGAAAACCGGATTCGTTAAGGTTCCTGTGTTGCGGTAAAAATTCAGATTACCAGATCTTTCTCCAATGATAAGATCGGTAAGCCCGTCGTTATCCAGGTCGAAAAGTTGTGGGGCGCTGTAATCTCCTGCATCAATACCCATATACTTGAATACAGGTGGCAAAAAGGCAGGAGTATCATGCGAAACACCACTGTTGGCGAAAAAAAGGAGGGTGCCGTCGCTGTTGCCAAGCACCATGTCGGGGTAACCGTCGCCCGTGATATCCCCGAAAGCAGGGTAAACACCACGCAACGAAAGGGAAGCGATTGATCCCAGATCGGCAGTGACAAAATCAAACGAGTTTCCGGTATTCCTGAACCAGGTAACGGTTCCGGTATAGGTAGAGTGAAGAATTCCCTGGTCGTACCACGATGAGTCCCAGGCTCCGTAACTCCCGGTCAGAAGGTCAACCTGACCGTCTCCATCCAGATCGAACAGTACCGGGTAGCTGGCCGATCCGAAATCGAGCATATCTTGTTGGAAAAGCTCGTTGGTGACAAACCGGAAGTCAGGATGTCCGTTCGTACCATAGTTTTTATAATACCAAATACTTTTCCGGTTTTCTGATATAGTCAGGTTGGGATCGAACGGGGAAACGAGCAGATCGGTGATGCCATCGCGGTCCATATCGGCCATTGAAGCAGCCGGGAAAGAAAAGAGGTTGACCGGAACATTATGAGAAGGGTACAAGGTGTCCATGCTGATCATATTGGCCGAATCGAGGGTCCCTCCGTTTATGAGGGAGATCAGCGCAGGGAAATCGACATCCCCCAGAAGCAGGTCCCTGACACCATCTCCGTTCAGGTCAGTCGCCAGAATGGTTGATCCGGTATGTTTGGGAGGGTCATCGGGAGCCGTCCCTGCACAGGAAAATTCGCCGGAGTATTTATAAGGACAGACAATCCCGAGGGAGATCCGGTTTGAACCTTCGCTCTCCTTGAAATTGCCCCAGCAATGGTCGGCAAGTCTGAAATCGAGGCTGTCGCAAATCCCATATTTTTCAATGGAAAGGTTTTTATGGTATTCAATATAGGATCCCAGTCCGAAAAAAGTCAGCAAATCCAAGTCGCCATCCCCATCAATATCGGCAATGGCCGGGTAATCGACCGGCGTCACCAGAATGCCTACGTAACCATTGTAATAGTATGATGTCAGCATGTCTGTTACCAGTGTGAACTTTAGAGAAGTGTCCGAAGTGTTTTGGAAGATTCTTACTCCGCCCAGGGAATACGTGAACAGATCCATTTTCCCGTCGCAATTATAATCGGAGGTAATGACCCAGTCGTGGAGGTCTGGAAAGAGACAGGCCGCTTCCGGGGCTGGCCTGAATCCCCATCCAGTCTGCAAATATGGCAGTATCCGGTTTCCATGACGGTCGAATATCAGCAGGTCGTTGGTGCCGTCGAGGTTGATGTCGATGTTACAGAACTGGCAGGAGTTGAGTCCGCCAGCCCAGGGATCATGAAGCTGTGAAGGGGAAGAGACCTGGGCAGTAGCGGGCAGAAAGGCGGTAAAGACAAAGGCTATGCTCAGTAGTAAGGAATGCAGG